>OIYR01000553.1_pt1 | contig 20600 bp, 21 predicted proteins | sample 1588221 | NCBI WGS metagenome assembly OIYR01 (sample SAMN03283292) | human gut metagenome | biome: human-associated habitat; material: feces | host: Homo sapiens | place: Peru | collected 2012
AATTGCTAAATTTAAGACAGCTTCACTTATGGTAGGTATTATTCTTACTTTGTTTTATAATATACCATTTGAACTTATTAATTTAAGAATATCAGATTTTATGCTTGTACTTGCTGCGATATTATCTGTTATATCTGGTGTTAAATATTATATGATGGCAAGAGTTTATTTTACTGATAAATAAGATTTGTTTGACACAAGTCTTTTTTTATGATATTATATGTTTGCTTTTGAAAGGGGAGTTTATATGGCTTATTATCAATGTATAGATTGTAAATATTATGATGAAAATGATGATAAACAAGCATGGTTTGATAAAATAAAAGAATTAGCTGGAGAAATGGGATATGCAAAAGAAGTAAAAGAATTTAAAGAAAATCCAGATAAGTATAAAGCTCACGTAGGTGACGTAAGTACAGTTTTAAGAGTTGCTTTAACAGGAAAAACTAATACACCAGATATGTATGAAATAATGCAAGTCTTAGGAAAAGAAAGTATTATAAAAAGATTTGAAAAAGCTAAGGAACAATTATAATAATATTTTTAATAATCATAGTTTTAATTTATATTGTTCCAAATAAAAATAAATCGGTTAATATAAATTTTCAAGATGAAAACGGAATGACAATAATAATGCATGCTCTTATTAACGAAAATGATAAATTGGATAAAAACGATATAAAGAATTTGTTAATTCAAAATAGAAATAAAATCGATTATAATATAACCGACAATAATAATAGAACTTTGCTTATGTTTGCCGCTTCTTATGGAGATAAAGAGATAATAGAAGAAATAGTTAAATATGGAAACGGAATAGATAAAACCGACAATAATGGACAAACGGCTTTGCATTTGGCTGCTAAATATAATAAATTAGATTCTGTAAAAGAGCTTATAAGATTAAACGCTAATCCAAATATAAAAGATAATTCTTCTCTTACTCCAATCGATATAGCGGAATTTGAAGGTTATGAGGATATATACGAATTTTTAAATAACATTAATTAAAATATAATCGACAAAAGCATAAAGATAAGTTTTATAAATATTAAAATCGATAAAGAAATATAATTTCCAAGCAAAAGTATTTTATTAACTTTTTCTATAAGTTTATAATTTAATTCTTCCATATAATCGCCGACATTTTCTCTTTCAAATAATTCTCCGTCTTTAAAATAATCTCCGCCAATTTCTATATCTAAAGAACCTGCTACCGCGCATTCTAAAATTGATTTGCTATCTTTGGCGTCTTTTTTCAAAATGGCGAAAGAATTTCTAAATCTATATTGCAAAAATAAACTTGAAATTGCATAAAATAAAAAAGAAATTAGAGAAAGTATTATATTTATAATAAAGCATAATTTTACTAAAAATATTTCAAATAATTTTTTATTTTTATTTTCGTCAATTGCAACTTCGTTTTTAGATAATGTATAAATTGTCTTGTATAAAAAACAAATTGGAATTCCGCCAATAATAAAAAGTATTAATAAATAAATCGAATTCTCTGCGGAAGTTATAGTCGCATATTCTATAGTTCTTTTTATAATCGTCTCTTCGTCCATATCTTCCGTATCTATTTTTAAATTTTCTTTTAATATATTTCTCGCTTTATTAAAATTATTATTCTGCAAAGTTCCAAATATGATTGAAGCAAATTCTAAAGGCTTTCTTGTTTCTAAAATATTATAAAACAAAATCAATTCTATAATCAAGCCTATTATAAAATGTATTCGATAAAATAATTTTAATAAATAAAAAGAAATCAGAAAAACTATAACGATTATAAATATTGAAATTAAAGTTCCAAATATAAACTCTAATATTTTATTTTCTTTATAAACTTTTTCATGCAATATATTATTGATTTTATCAAATAAATTTTTTATATAAGCGAATATGTCTAATTTAAAATTATTAATAAACATATCCATAAGAAAAGATATTGGCAATATTAATAATGTTTCCATATTTAATTTATTCCGTTATTTTTTTAATCAAAATTTTTCTAAAATATCTATATTATTTTTTTCGTAAATTTTTGTAAGAAATCCGCAACCGTTTTTAACCAAATAATCGTAGAAAGCCATTTTTTTATTGTCGAATTCGCTTATTATAGACATAATAATTCCGCCATGCGAAACTATAGCCGCATAATCTAAATTATTTTTTTTCATGTCTTCTAAAATATTTAAATATACTCTTTTAGTTCTTTTAAAAAATTCTTTATAATCTTCTCCGTTTGGTATATTGCTTCTCCAAAGTTTTTTATTAAATTCTTTATAATAATGATTGTCTTTTAATTCTTCGTATTTTTTTCCTTCAAAATCTCCAAAACATCTTTCTTTTAAGTCGTCAATTATTTCAATATTCATTTGATTAAAATATATTTCTGCAGTTTCAATGCATCTTTTCATTGGGCTGCAATATAATTTTTGAATTGGTTTATATTTTTCTATAATATGTTTTTTTTCTAAAAGTTCTTTTTTTCCGTTTTCGCATAAAGGATTGTCAGTAGAACCTAACCATCTAAATTCGGCGTTATATTGCGTTTGTCCATGTCTTATAAATAAAATTTTCATTAATTTTAAATTCTCCGATTAATTACTATATATTATACTTTATTTTTTTCAATAATATTTTTAATAATATTTTTAAATAATAAAGCTAAAATATACAAATTATAAACTTGACTTTAATTTTAAAATTTGCTATACTATAGGTATAATAACATAATTTATGGTTAATATTTATGACTGAAGATAAAGAACAACCTATTGAATTTGAGGGCATATATTGCGCTAATTGCCGTTATTGCGTTTTGTTTAGAAAATCAAGCGGTTTAGACGGAAAAGAATATTTATTAAGAATAAAATGCACTCAAGAACAATGGCGTAAAAAACTTGGCGAAGAGAAGATGTATAAGTATTTTACCGTAGCTAGAAGAACGGTAGAAAAGTGCGACAGTTATAAGGATATGGGAGACTTGGGCGATTTTTTAAGAATCTTGCGTAAAAGTTTGCCTGTGCGAGATGAAGTTTATTCCTATAAAAAATAGTAGGTTTTGTCAGTGAAAAAGAATTTTATTTTTCTTATAGCGTTTATTTTTTATTTAACTTCATGCGCAACCGCGCTTAAAATCACGCCCGAAGAAGCGAGATATCCTAAAATAATTGCAGAAAAAGCTTATACGGAATTTAATAACAAAAAATATAAAAGAGCCATAAAATATTATCAATATATAATTGATAATTTTGATAGAGAAAATTATTCAAAAGATATGGCTTGGGCTTATTATGAAATAGGATTTTGTTATTATTATCAGAAAAAATATAAAAAGGCTTTAGAATATTTTAATATCGTTATGAATGATTTTGCAGTTTTGCCTCCTAAAATGTTAGCTCAAAAAGTTATGAACGATATTTATGATAAAAAGCCAAAATTAAAACCTATAGAAATTATAGAGGAAACTAAAGAAATAGAAATTGAAGATATTGAATCATGAATAAAAGCATAGTTAAAAGACTTATATTAAATTTTATAATAATGTCGATTATCGGCATATTTTTAATATTAATTTTCTATGTTATATATTCAAAAATCTACGCTAAAGAACATTCTTTAATCTCTTATATATTTACAAGTTTAATATTATATAAATATATAATTCCTTATATAATCGCTTTAAGTATTTATTTTGCATTTTTTAAAGGTTCTTATATTGAAGGCGGAATTAATTTATCAAAAACAATAGCTATTCCGCTTGCTACAGTTTTGATTTTAATTTTATTTTATGCATTATACGATTATTATTTATTAGACGAATTGGTATATAAATTAAAAGAACATAATATTAATAAAGATTATAGAGTCTTTATGCAATATGAAGCGGAATTAAAAAATAAAGATTATGAAATGGCAAGAGAAGAATTATTAAAAGGAAATTTAGACAATTCTTATAAACTTGCAAGAAGAGCTTTATTTTACGAAGGCGATAATGGAAATATACTTCTTCTTTTAAAAAGCATTCAAAAAGAAAAAAACGAATTATACGATATACAAAATAAAGATAAAATAGAAAATATTAATAAATTAATGCAATTAGGCTCAAGAGCTTATTCGTATTCAAATTATAACGAAGCTAATAAATATTTTGAAAGAATTTTAAATATTGATAGATATAATCCTTTAGCTTTATATTATTTAAACAGAATAAGCATAGCTCAAAATAATAAACCTAAATATTTAGGAAATACTACAGAAGAATTATACGCTTATAAAAAATTAGCGGAAGTAATAAATTTATACGAAGCGGGAAGATTATGGGAAGCTTATGACGAAATATTATCTTTATATGCGGAAGCTCCAAATATAGGCGAGGTTAATAATTATTATTCTATTATTACAGAAAGTATAAATAATTACGATTTCTTTATTGAAGAAGCTTTTGAAGTAAAAAATGTTTTTATAGATAACGCTAATTCTTTAGAAAATAATTCTATAACGGAACATAACGGATTAAATTTAATGATAGATAAAAATACTATGCTATCTTCCGTAAACAGCATATATTTTAAAGGCAATTTATATATGTTTGATATTTCTATTATTAAACTTGATAATAATTCTAAAATATTAAATATACAAAATTATAAATATGGAAAATTAGTAGAGACTCTTCATCCAAATACAAATAATATAAAAAATATTATATTAAAAGCTCCGCTTGACACTAGCAAAAAAAATTACGCTATAGGCGATACTAATTTTACAATAATTCCAATAGCGATATCTTCAAGCGCGGTTGAAAGCGTTAAAAATTATACCGAAATGATATTAGATTATATAAATTTGCCTAAACTTATATCTTTAAAAAATGAAATTCCTAAATTCGGATATTCAAACGCTCCGATTAATTTAATAATATTCAAAAAAATTATATCTCCGATTTTATATTTATTATTATTTATAATTATAGCTTATAATTCTTTTAAGTTTAGAGAAGAAGTATATTACGAAGGAGCTAGTTTAGTCGCTAAATTTATAGGAATAATCGGAACTCTAACAATAACTTTAATATATAGCGTATTTATAAGTTATATATCCGATATTTTAGTAAAATTTTCAAATATGGTTATTAATATAGCCGTAGTATACGCGATAAGTTTGGCGATTATATTAATAATGCTTTTACAAATTTCAAGAATACCAAAAAATGTTGAATAATTTATATTCTAAAAACGAAGTAAAAAATTATTTAAAAGAAAATTCAATATTTCCAAATAAAAATAGAGGACAAAATTTTTTATGCGATAGAAATATTGCAAATAATATAGCAAATATCATAATTAAAAATCGTTCAAAATACGCTATAGAAATTGGCGGCGGACTCGGTTCTTTAAGCGAAATTCTTATAAATATTTATAAAGAAAATTTAACCATAGTAGAATACGATAAAGCTTTATACAAACATTTAACCGAAAGATATTCTAATATAAATATAATTCATAAAAATATTTTAACCGTTAAAATTTCGGATATTAAAGATAATGAGAAATTCGATATTTACGGAAATATTCCTTATAATATAGCAAGTCCTATAATAGAATGGCTTTTATGCGACTGTTATAAAAAATGGAATTATGCGGTTTTTATGGTTCAAAGCGATTTTGCAAAAAGATTAATTGCAAAACCAAATACCGAAGATTATTCTTCATTAACATTATTTGCAAATTTTATGTCGGATATTAAATTAGAATATAATGTTTCAAAAGAAGTTTTTTATCCAATTCCAAATGTAGAATCTTCTATTATAAGCATAGTTCCAAAAGATATTGATTTTCAAATTCTTAATATATTTAAATCAGTTTCAAAAACTTTATTTCATAATAGAAGAAAAAATATAAAAAATAATTTTATCGTCTCGCCTTATATAAATATAGAAAAAGACAAAATTGACGAAATTCTTGAAAAAGCTCATCTTGATAAAAACGATAGAGGAGAATCATTGAGTTTAGAAGAAGTAAAAAAATTATCTAATATAATTAAAGAATATATTTGATTAATTATTTAGAACTTTTTACTCGATTACATTCGCGACAAAGCATTTGACAATTTTCAAGTATAGTTTTACCGCCTTTACTCCAAGCTTTTATATGGTCTGCCTCCATTTCATCTATTTCAAATTTTTTGCCCGCATTAGGACATTTTTTATTCGCGCAAATTCCTTTTTGTTTTTCATATACTTCGCGTTTAATATTATCGTCAAACGCTCTCAAGTTTAAATACTTTTCATCTCCGCTTAAAATATATTCGTAAATTCCGCTTTTCTTTTGCACTTCGCTATCTTGCATAAGTTTTTCAATTTGCCTTTCAAGTTCGGCGGCGTCCAATTTTTTATCTTTATATTGATTATATAAAAATCCCCATTCAAGCCCTTTCATTTCTTTACGATACTTTGAAAATTTCATCTCAACCCAATCTATTACCGCGCAAAAATATCCCCATAACTCGTCCGAATTTTTAGAATCTTTAGAATTTTTTGCCATATATTCGCAAATAGCTTTATCATCTCGTTTATTAACTATCCAAGCAATCGCAGTTTCTAAAAATTCCTGCCTCAAACTCGCGCCTTTTAAATATTTTCCGCCTTTTTGTTCGGCTAAAGAATTTCTTTTACTAAATCGTCTTTTTGCATCGCTAAGCCACGCGCTCGTATATATTGCATTTCTCAATTCTTGATTAGTGAGAGTTTCGCCCGCAATATTAATAACTCTAAACCATTCTAATTTTTCGCTATCCTCTCCTTCGCAAACATATATCATAAGTTCATAATTTAAAAATGCCTCTTTTTTATCTTTCGTTAAATTATGATAAAAAATTTCATTAACGGCAAAATCTCCTTCGCAATAATCGCAAATACTAATAGTTCGTTGTTGTCCGTCAAGCAATTCGTAAAAATTATTATCGTTTTTTATTTTATCTTTTCTTTTATCTTCAATGGTTAAATCAAGCACTTTATAAGAATTTTTGCCGTTTTTTACCCAATAAATAGAATTCAATGGAAATTCCTTAAAAATTGTGCGAATCACTTCGTCTCGTTGTTTATCTTTATAGACAAATTCTCTTTGATAAGCTGGACGGATATTTAATCTACCGCCATATCCAACTACTTCGCCGCTCTCTTCATTTCTTTTATATCCTTTAATTAAATCTTTAATTTTTATCTTTTTTAATTCTATTTTCATTTGTTATCCTCGCTCGGCTTACTGCCCACAGAGTGTGCGCCCTGTAAGTGTCGTTTTTTAATAAGAATTCGTAAATACTTTTCAACGCCATTTATAATGGGTCGCCCGTGTGGTGTATTTTTATATCTAATACCTTCATTGATTTCGCCTGTATTCATAATACCTAAAAGCTCAAATTGCTCTGGATTATATTTATCCAAAAATGTTATCGGAACTCCCATGACTCCGTCATAATCCATAGGAATCTCTTTTGTTTTTTCCACATTTATCGCGTCATAATTATCATATTTGGGATATTTTTCAGGGTATTTGTCGTAAGAGTAAAGCGTCTCTAAAATCTCATGTCGTTTATTATGGTCTAAATTTGTGAGCCAAATTGATTGCGAACGCAATTTAACAACGCCGTCAATAATTTTGTATCCGCTTCCTAATTTTTTACCGTTTAAAACTTCTTTTTGAAATTCGGCGCTTGTATTAAATAATAAATCCACACCCATTGGAGTATAGCCAATCCAAATTTTATTTTCTTTTATAAAAGTAAAAATTTCTTTGTAAGTGATAGCGTTTTTATTGACGATAATCACAAACTTCTTTTTATACTCCACTAATTGAGCGATATATTCGCGGAATAAAGAAAATGGCGGATTGGTTACGACAATATCGCTTTGTTTTAATAACTCTATGCAATCTTGAGAACGAAAATCTCTCGCGTTACCTAAATCTTTATCTTCAAAAATAGACAAAAGACTTTGCCCTTTGTTTTTAGGTTTATCGGGTTTTAGCGGTTTAGTTTTTGATTTTAATTTATGTTTATTTTTTTTCAAAAGCTTCTATAGTTTCCGCGCTTTGAGTAGGGCTGTCGGATAGAGATAACGATAATAATTTTTCAATTTCCGCCAATACTTCGGAAGACTCGCCTACCGTATCGACTTCGCAATCTCTCGTTATTTTAATCGCGTAAGCTTTTTTGGGCGAATCTTCGGCGCTAAATTCTCTGAAATTTTGACTTTTATAACATGTCGTAATAAGTTCTTTTAATCCTAAATATTTGAAATTTAAGAAAAAATATTTGAAAAAATTACTTGCCAAAGGGTCATCGCAATTGCAATAAACTACTTTATTTTTAAAATGGTTTTTATAATGTTTTAATTCGTTTTCTATATCGTTAAGTTGAGTATAGAACTCGTCTTTTTTTTCGATTTTCGCTTTATGTAATTTTGCATTTGAACTTGTTTTTGCCATTCTTTCTACCCCGTATTTATTATAAACGAAATCTTAATTATTTTCAATCAATTTTACTGACGCTATAATATTATCGATTCTTTTATCGTCTTTTTTGCTGTTGGCATTATACATACAAGTAATTTTTATAACTTCATTTCCTTCATTAATCATTATGAAAGATTTATTATAAGTTAAATTTGGTCCATAATAAAAACTGCTTAAAACTTGATAACAATTATTTTTTCCGTCAACATAACCTTCCGAAACTATTTTATATTCTTTTATGGCAAAATGATTTTTTAAATTATTTATAATATTATTTTTAATATTTTCTATTTTAATTGAAAATTTATATTTTGAATATTCTATTCCATAAATTGCAGTTTTAGTTTCAAGTCCGTAAGTTTCGTAATCTATAACCGTTTTGTCTATATTTATAGCTCTGTCTAAAAATCCTCTTTCAAAATTTTCGGGCATAATTACGGAGAAATTGCCAATATGAACTGTTTTATTATTATTCTTTTCGCATGAAAATAAAACTATAATAATAGCGAATAAAATTAATATATTTTTAATTGTTTTAACCATATACTTATTATATAATAATTTAAAATTTTTTAAAGATAAAATAAATAAAAATAATTGTAATATAGTCGTTAATATTTTATAATATTTGCAATTATTGATTAAAAAAATTATCAAAGAGGAAAACAGATTAATGAGAAAAACAAAAATTATAGCGACTTTAGGTCCGAGATGGTCCGATGAAAATAGCATAACTAAAATTATAGAAAATGGAGCGGATGTTTGCAGACTCAATTTTTCTTTCGGAACTTACGAAGAACATTTAGAAAGAATTAATATTATAAGAAAAGTTTCAAATAATTTAAAAAAGCCCGTTTCGATTTTGGCGGATTTGCAAGGACCGAAAATAAGAATAGGAAAATTAAAAGAATCTATAACTATTAAAGAAGGCGATATTGTCAAATTAAGCGGATATAAAGAAATTAAAGAAGAAGATATTATTCCAACGACTCACTCAAATATAGCTCATGATGTTAAATCGGGTTCTATGCTTTTAATAGCCGATGGAACTATTCAATTAATTGTAGAATCAAAAGACGAAGATAAAAAATTAGTTGTATGCAAAGTTATAACGGGAGGAACTATATTGAGCGGTAAAGGAATTAATTTGCCTGGCGCTCATGTTACAACCGAAGTTTTAACAGAAAAAGATATTTCGGACGCTTTATTTTCCGCTAAAAACGGAGTCAATTATTTAGGAATGAGTTTCGTTAGAAAAGCGGACGATGTTATAAGACTTAGAAAAATTTTAGACGATAATAATTTTCAAGATGTCGGAATAGTTTCAAAAATAGAAAATACGGAATCTTTAGAAAATTTGGAAGATATTATTAAACATTCTGACGGAGTTATGGTTGCAAGAGGAGATTTAGGAGTTGAAATTCCTTTTGGCGAAGTTCCGATTTGGCAGAAAAAGATTTTGAAAATAGCAAACGATATGGGAAAGATAACGATTATAGCGACTCAAATGCTTGAAAGTATGACAAAAAGCCCCGTGCCTTCGAGAGCCGAAGCGAGCGATGTCGCTAACGCTGTTTTAGACGGAACGGATGTAGTTATGATGTCCGCTGAAACGGCATCGGGAGATTATCCTATAGAATCGGTTAAAGCTATGGTTTCGATAGTTGAAGCTGTAGAAAAATCTATAATCGTAAAAAAAGAAATTAATAATTCTTCGGATATAAATTTAAATGACGCATTAACCGATAGCGCTTCGTATTTGTCTTATTGTCTTCCTAATAAAGTTATTATAGCTCTTTCAAGGTCGGGATGGACGGTTAAAAATTTATCTAAAAAGCGTCCTAAAACTCCAATAGTTTTTATGTCGGCGGATAAAGATTTATGCAATAGAATTTCTATATGTCATAATGTTTATACAATATTAATGCCTGAAGATTTGAATTTTAGCGCGGGAATAAGTCATGGCGGACAAATTGATATTCTTGAAGATACTTTAATAAAACATAATTTAGCAAATCATGGCGACACCGCTATTGTAGTGAGCGGAAGCAAATGGCAAGGAAGATGGCAAGAAAATAGCGTTCGTATAGTGGTTATTCATTAATTAATTTTTATTATCTATTTTTTTAATTTTTCTAATTCTGCGGCTATAATTTCTTACGAAGCTTTAAAGCGTATTAAACTTTTATAAACATTAATTATGTTAATATTAGTATTGATTTATTTCATAGTGTAAATTAAAATGGCGCTATATTCTTATAAAGGCAGATAAATGATTTTTGAGAAACAAGATTACCAACAAGATTGCATAAACAATATAATTAATCTTTTAAAAGATTTTGATTTTAAGAAACATGATGCAAATAATCTTAAAGAAATTTTTAATAATTTTTTAAAAGATAAAGTATCGGCTTTTGGATTAAGCGATAAATTAAATATAGATATTTTAATGGAAACGGGAACGGGAAAAACTTTTACTTATTTAAATCTTATATTTGAAATTAATAAAATATATAAACAAAATAAATTTATAATATTCGTTCCGAGAAAGGCAATTTTAGAATCCGTTAAACAAAATATTAAACTTACTAAAGATTATTTTTACAATCAATATAAAAAGCATCTTAAAACTTATGTATATAGCGATATTAAAAGTTTAAGCGCTATCGTTAATCATTATATTAAAAATAAAGAAGAATTAAGCGTTCTTATTCTTACAAATAGCTCTATTGATAAATCTGCAAATATACTTAATAGAAATAGCGAGAGTTTATTTAATACTCAAAGTATTTTTGAAAATATAGCCGAGTTAAAACCGATTTCAATTATAGACGAACCGCATTTACTTAAAGGCGAGGCTTTCAGTAAATATTTTAATAAAATTAAAACTCTTTATTTTCGTTTCGGGGCGACTTTTCCAAAAGATAGCGATTTTTCGCTTTCAAATGTCGCTTATTGTTTAGATTCTATATCCGCTTTTAGAAATTATTTAGTTAAGCAAATAAGAGTGCATACTATAGGACGAGATAATCAGAGTCCTTTTTTATTATCTACAAATACAAAAATAAAACAGGCTATATTTTCTTATTTTAATTCGGGAATAGAAAAACAAACTAAAATTCATATAGGCGAAGATTTGGGAAAATTAGATTTAAGATTTAAAGGAATTTCATTAAATAAAATATCTCAAGATAAAGTTTATTTAAGTAGTGGAGAGATTATAGAAAAACAAAAAACTTATAAATTAGAAAATAACGAGATTACAAATTTATTAAACAAGGCTATTGATTTGCATTTTGAAAAAGAAGAAAAACTTTTTAAAGATAATATTAAAGCTTTAAGTTTATTTTTTATTCCAAATATTGAAGATTTTAGAGGAGAGAAACCTTTTATAAAAGAAGAATTTGAAAGATTATATAAACAAAAGAGAGCGAAAATTTTAAAGCAAGATTTAAGTAAAGAATATAGAGATTATTTAGAAAAAGATTTTGATAAAGATTTTAACTTAAAAGTGCATGAAGGTTATTTTAGCGGAGATATTAAAAATAAAGAAGATAGAGAAGCGGATGGAGTTAAAATGATTTTGGAGGAAAAAGAAAAATTGCTTTCTTTCGATTATCCTTTAAGATTTATATTTAGCGTATGGGCATTGCAAGAAGGTTGGGATAATCCTAATATTTTTACTCTTACAAAAATTGCAAGCTCAAGTTCCGACACGAGCAGACATCAGCAAGTTGGAAGAGGATTAAGAATTTGCGTTAATAACGAAGGAAAAAGAATAAATCATAAATATTTAAATTATAATGACAATGAATTTTTTGATATAAATTATTTAGATATGCTTATAAGCGGAGAAGAGCGAGGATTTATAGAAGGATTGCAAAGAGAAATTATTGAAGCGAGTTTTACTTTAGGAGGCGATATTTTAGATAGAGATAGTTTAATAAAATTAGGATTAAATCAAAGAGAAGTCGACAGATTTACAATAGCTTTGGAAGATTTAGGTTTGGCGGAATTTGACGAAGAAAGCGACACTTTTAAAATAATATCTCCGATTTACGAAGGCATTATAAATGACGACAAAATTAAAAATTTACTTAAAGATAAATTCTATAGAATATTAGAAGCATTTAAAGAGCCTACAAATAAACATTCGCAAATTATAAATTCAAATAAAAAAGAAGAAAAAATAAAAATAAAAAAGAATTTGGCTAAAGAGTTTAAAGAATTATGGCAAACTATAAATAAGAGAGCGATTTTAACTTATAATAATATAAATAAAGATATTCTTTTAAAAGAGATTACAAAAAGATTTAATAATGAAAAAATTGAAAAAGAAAAAATAATTTACGAGAAAAAAGTTTACGATACGAAACATAATAAAATAATTACCGAAGAAGTAAAATCTTTCGCTATAAAAGATTATTCTAAAATATTAAAGATAGAAGATTTAATTTTAGATTTTTCAAATGACGAAGGAATTCCTATAAAATTTTTAATTGAAATTTATAATAATCTTAATAAAGAAAATTTTATTAACTCTCCAAAAAAAGCTTTTGAAACTCTTAAATATATTATTAAAGAAGAATTGCATAAAAATCTGCTTTTGTCTGTAAGCTATGATTTTTGCGAAAATTCTTTTTCAAATTCTTCTTTTATAAACGGATATGATATTTTATATAATAAGGACGGAACGCCAAAAGAAGATATAGAAAAATTTAAATTGGGAAGATATATTACTAAAGATAAAAAACCGAGCGAAAATTATCTTTATAAAAAAGCCGTTTGGGATTCTAAAATTGAGGAAGAGGTTATTTTAGAAGAAAACAGATTAATTGACGACAAAACTTTAGAAGTTTTCGCTAAACTTCCAAAGTTTAAAATTCCAACGCCTTATAAAGATTATGAGCCAGATTTTGCATATTTATTAAAAAATAAAAATAATCAAAAAATATTTTTCGTATGCGAAACTAAAGGCTATGATAGAGAAAGCGATATTCCAGAAGATGAGATGCAAAAAATTAATTACGCTAAAAAGTTTTTTGAATGTCTTAATAATAATCTTAAAAGAGAAGATATAAAAGTAATTTATAGAACGAGAATAAATAAAGAAAATTTAATTGAAGTAATTCAAAAAGCTATGGCAATATAGGAGATTAAAATGATAAATAAAAATGAAGCTATAAAAAATAATATCAAAGTTATAGACAATTCTATTAAAAACGAGTTGTTTGAAAATTTAAAAACAAATTTTCCGCAAACGATTATAGAAGGCAAAGCGGATTTAAAAGCCATATCTTTACTTTTGGGCTTGGATAAAAAATCTGATATTTCGGGCTATGAGCTTACTTGGACGGGAAAGGGACTTTCAAACGCTCTTTATAGTTCGCCTTGTAATAAAGAATTAAAATTAGAAGAAATTTTTTCTAATGCGGATTGCAAAAATTTAAATTCGTCAAATATTGAAATGAAAGATTCAAACAATCCTAAAAATATAATAATACGCGGCGATAATTTGGATGTTTTGAAAATTCTAAAATCGGCTTACAGCGAAAAAATAAAAATGATTTATATCGACCCGCCTTACAATACGACAAATGAAAATTTTATTTATCCCGATAATTTTAGGCAAGATTACAAAAAGATTTTAGAGGAAGTTGGCTTAATTGAAATTGACGAAAACGGAGAAGAAGTTGAAAGCGAGGATTTGAAATTTTTTAAAAACATTCAAGGAAGTAGAACGCATAGCGGTTGGCTTTCTTTTATGCTTCCGCGTCTTAAACTTGCGCGCGATTTGCTTAAAGAGGACGGCGTCATTTTTATTAGCATTGACGATAATGAACAGGCAAATTTAAAACTTTTATGCGATGAAATTTTCGGGGAAGATAATTTTGTGGCGTGTATGCCAAGAATTACAAAAAAAGCTGGAAAATCTACCAATAAAGTTGCAAATAACCACGATTATGTTTTATGTTATTTAAAAAATGATATTACTTTTAAACAAATTGAAGTAAGTGAAAAAGATTATAAAGAAAAAGATGAATATTTTGAAGAGAGAGGCGGTTATAAACTAAATCAAACACTAGATTATGATTCTTTATCATATAGTAGAAATGGAGATTATGAAATAATATTAAATGGTAAAAAATTTTATGCTGGTGGTAATTATGAAAAATTTTTAGAAAGGCAAAATGGAAATTTTAATAGATTAGATTGGGTTTGGCGTTGGAGAAAAGATAAATTAGACTTTGGTTTAAAGAATGGATTTATAGAAGTAAGAAATAACAGAATATATACAAAGACTTATTTTAAATGCAAAATCACAGATAAAAAACCTTATAAAATTGAGTATATCAATAGAACTAAAAATGTTTCAAGTATAGAATTATTAGAAAATAAGTATTCTAACGATAGTGCAAATAAAAATTTACAAGAAATTTTTGGACAAAAAAATATATTTGATTATTCAAAAAGTTCAGAATTGATAAAATTTTTAGTTTCACAAATTTCAACCACGCCAAATTCAAACGATATTATTTTAGACTTTTTTGCAGGAAGCGGAACGACTGCCCAAGCGGTTATGGAATTAAACGCAGAAGATAAAGGCAATAGAGAGTTTATTTTAGTTCAAATTGACGAAGAGATAAAAGAAGATAAAAGCAAGAGCGCTTATGATTTTTGTAAGAAAGAATTAAAAAGCGAAAATCCTGTAATTAGCGATATTACAATAGAGAGAGTAAAAAGAGCCGCTCAAAAAATAATTCAATCGTCAAAAGACAACGATTTAAATTTAGGCTTTAAAGTTTTTACTTTAGAAGATAAGCCCGAAATTATAATAGATAAAGATAAAAATTTAAAATTAATTAATCGTAGAAATTTAAGCGTTATCGATAAGGTTGTTAATATGTTTCTTATTAGCGGAAAGACGCTCGATAAGAAAATTGAAAATATTTTTGACGGAAAACTCTATAAATGCGAAGATTCTTTTTATTTGATAGAATGCGATAAAGAGATTTTAAAATATTTAATAAAAACTCAAAACGAATATATTTTTATAGACGCTTACGGAGATATAGAATTGGAAGATTTTTTGAATTTGGGCGCGGGATTTAAAGAAAGGTTGAAGGTTGTTTATTAAAAGATTAGATTTTATTTTTCGTAATGTCCGTATAAAGAAATTATTATTACGGTTTTTATATCGTTATTTATTTTATATACCATTCTATGATATTGATTAATGCGCCTTGAATAAAATTCTTCGTCTTTATATTTTAATCTTTCGGGTTTTCCTATTCCCGTTTTTGGATGCGTTTCTAAATCTTTAATTAAATTATTTATTTTCTTTACTAATCTTTTATCGTTTTTAGAAAAAAATTTTAAATGTTCTTCGGCTTCTTCGGTAATATCAATAGAATAATTCATTTTTTGGCTTTATATTCTTTTACTTTTCCGACTTTATATTGATTTATTGATTTTTCAAAATAGTCTTTTGGTATTTTCAAATTTATTGAAAATTTTTTAGAAATTAAATAAAGCAATTCGGCAATTCCTATCATAGAAAATAATACCGTAAAAGAATATTTTTCATTGGAGTATTTTTTTCTTGGAATTCTAATCGCTTTTAATTCGTCATATATAATATTATTTTTTGTAGCTTCTTTTATTATAGTTCTTCCGCTGATTTTGATAAAAAAGTTATCGTTTATAAAATCGCTTACCATATAAGGAGTATATTTGCAAATACAAAATTTTTTATAAAATTTTATATTTTGTATTTCGATATTTAAATTCATTTTAAGAGTTTCATTTTCTTTATTAAGTTGTCCGATTATTTCGTTTAATTCGTTTATTCTATCTAAATAAAGTTTAGTAGGTTCTTTTTGTATTTCTTCTATTGTCGATAAAGCCATTTTAAAATTTCCTCTTTTAATTAATTATCGAAATTAACTAAAAAATAAATTAATTATATATATTTAAGTATATATAATTTATATATATTATCAATATGAATTATTACAATTTAATTAAATATTTTTTTAAAATATATTTTATAATAATTAATATATTTTACTTGACAAATTAAATATTATGTGTATTATTGCGTATAGTAGAGATTTGAATTTGTATGAAAGCCGAAGAAATTATAAAAATATTGAAGAAAAACGGATATTATTTTTTTAATCAGAAAGGAAGCCACATGCAATTTAAACATAAAGTTAATAAAAATAAAATAACCGTTCCTTATCATAGCAAACAAGATTTAAATATCAATGTAATTAAAAGTATTGAAGAACATACGAATTTAAAAATTTTAAAAAAACTAAATAAAAAGAAAAATAAAATAAACAAGGAGGAGTTATGAAAAAAAACATAGAGAGATACATTGCCGATATATACAAAACCAACGGCGGATATAATGCGATATTTTACGATTTTCCAGGTTGCATAAGTGCGGGAAAAACTTTGGAGCAAACTATTAAAAATTCTCATGCGGCTTTACAAATGCATATAAACGCTATGATTGAAGATAAAGAAAAAATTCCTAAACCTTCAACGCTTGAAGAAATAATAGAAGATAGAAAAAATAGAGGTTATGATAAAGCCGATTTAAGAGTTCTTATAGAAGCGAAAATAAGAAAAGAAAATAAAAAAAGAATAGACATTACTCTTGATGAAAATCTAATTAAAATTGTTGACGACATAACGGCAAATAGAAGCGAATTTATAAGTTTAGCTATAAACGAATATGTTGAAAGTCATTATAAAATAAATTAAAAATAATATTTGAGATAAATTATACAATGCAAAAATTTAGAAAAATGATTTTAATATTTGCAAATTAAATATCTAAATATTTTTCTATCTCGCCGAAAGCGATTCCCGATTTTTCTTTAACATAAATATCGACTATAGAATTTGTAAAACTTGAAGGCTCGGGATTTATCTCTATAATTTTAGCTCCCGACCTTTTAGCCAAATGCGGAATTTGAGCGGCTGGCATAACCTCTCCGCCTGTTCCAATTATAATAAATAAATCGCTTTTGTTAGCGTCATCGATTGAACTTTGAAAATCAAAAGAAGGCAATTGTTCTCCAAAAAATACAAACGCTGGTTTTAATACAGAAGAACATTTTTCGCATGCTGGCGGATTCATAGATAATATTTCTTTATTTATTTTGTATTTATTTTTGCATTTCATACAAACCGCATATTTAGCCGTTCCATGAAGTTCATAAACTATTTTGCTTCCCGCTTCCTGATGCAAATTGTCTATATTTTGAGTAATTACAGAGCGCATTATTCCCGCTTTTTCTAAATTAGCCAAAACTATATGAGCCTTATTCGGTTTTACATTATCAATCGGCTCGTAAAAAACTTTTTTTAAAGATTGCCAAGATTCTTTTGGATATCTTGTAAAATAAGATATTTCTGCAAATTGACTTCCATGCTTTTCCCATAAACCGTCAGGACCTCTAAAAGGCGGAACTCCACTTTCAACGCTTATTCCCGCTCCCGTGAAAGCTACGGCATATTTTGATTCTTTAATCGTTTTCGCTATTAATTTATAATCTATCATAATTTTATTATACAATATTTAAAAATTTTTGCCAGACTATATAATAAAAATTATGATAAAAAAAATTATAAAGAATTTTATAAAAAATATTTTTGAAATAATTTTTCCAAATCATTGTATAATTTGCGGGAATATGATTGAAAGCGAAAAAATAAATTATATCTGTATAGATTGTATAAATAAAAAATTAGATTATATTCATGCGGACGATTATATTCGCTGTGAAAGATGCGGAAAATTATTAGAAGATAAAAATACAACTTGCGCTTGCAAATACGAAGAAATTTATTTTGACGAATGCAAATCAATGCTTTATTATAAAGATATAACGATTAATTTAATTCATAAAATGAAATTCGGACATAGATATTTAATAAGCCAAGATTTTGGAGCGATATTATCTTTTTATTATAAAGATTATATAAAAAAATTTGACGCTATAACTTTTGTTCCTTTGGGAAAAAATAGATTTTTTGAAAGAGGATATAATCAAAGCGAATTAATAGCAAAAACAATTTCAAAAATTTTAAATATAAAATTAATCGAAAATATGATTATAAGAAAAAAAGAAACATATCCTTTAAGTATGATAAAAGATAAAGAATTGAGAAAGAAAACTATAAAAGGCGCTTTTGTTAGAAATAAAAATTTTAAATTAGAAAATTCTAAAAAAATAAATATTCTTATAATAGACGATGTTTTTACAACGGGAACTACTTTAAATGAAATATCTTTTGAAATTAGAAAAATAGAAAATATTAATAAAATAGGAGTTTTAACTGTCGCTAGAGTTAATTGATTAATATTTTAAATTACGAAAGACTACATATAAAAGCGGATTTTATGAAATGTTATATATACTCAATCTTTATATTTCAAAATGTATATTTAGACGAAAACATTTTTTAGAAAATTTTTTTAAAATTAAATCTAATTATAGAATATAAAAAATAATTTTATAACTGCATTTATACAATTTGTAAAAAATAGAATTTAATTGGAGATGGCGGGACTCGAACCCGCGTCCTACGAAGCGCCCCATATTCGTCTACATAGCGTATCTTATCTTTAAAGTTTCGCCTAACGGCTATAAGATAAGCAGAAAAACCGTAAGACTAGTTTGATTATACATGTATTCAAGTTCAAACGGCGCTCGATACAAGTTCTATGTGTTTCAACGCCGATAAAATAACCCATAGACAAATCATAAAATCAGCGACAGCCTCAATCAGGCTGCAATTGCATATTCGTCTGCAATTATAATTTTAGTATGATATTAACGCGCATACACCTAGCGCGACTATGCAAAATATGACTCAACCATCGCAGTCGAAGCCAGAGCATCCCCTTTCAAAGAACGATATATCTATATAATACGAAATTTTTTATAATTGTCAAGAACTTTTTTATTTGTATTTATTATCGATTTTTAAAATATAAATATTAGGCATAAGTAAAAAATTTAAAAAAATAATTCCGAAAATATGATATAATGATTTTATAAGTTAAGGAAAAGATAAAATGAAGATTAAAAAGTCTAACAGAAAAAAAGGATTAATGAATAAATTTTTAGTTCCGTTTGCCGTATTTTTAGGAATAGTAGTTATATGTATGTATATTATTTATAGACCTCAATATAAAAGATTGTTTTTAAATAATATAAATGTAAAAATGAAAACCGCAGCGGAAGAAGTTTCTAAATGGACCTCTTCTTTTTATTCTGAAATAGATATAATAGAAGCATATACAAAAAGCGCTATAAATACAAACGATATGCTTATAGCTTTTTCAAATATTGTAAAATCAAAACCAGAAATTGTAAATGTGTATTTTGGAAATAATATACCTATGAATAACGAAGGAGGAATATTTGTAAATCCTCGTAGGCATCTTCTTCCAGCAAATTACGACCAAACAAAAAGAGATTGGTTTATAAAATCATTAAATGAAAATAAAGTATATATAAGCGAACCTTATATAGCCGCCTCTTCAAAAGAACTTGTTGTAACTTTCGCTAAGGCAATTTATACGAATAATGTTCTTAAAGGAGTGGTAGGAATTGATATTTCTTTTGAAAAAATTTACATTGATGATTTATTTAAAGATATTGATAATAAAATTAATTTATCTGTTATAAAAGATGTAGATTTTATAAAAAATGTTAGAGATGATATGGCACGGGTTTATATTTACGGATCAAAATTACTTCTTGTAGAAGCTTTTGGAAATATAATTACTAATGCAATTGAATCCTTTAATAAAACTGATCATATTTTAATTATGAATAGCAAAGTGACTTACTTAAATACTTGTCCTAAGGATGCTATCAATTATCAAAATCATATTAGTGGTAAATTTTTACAAATTGATTTTATTGATAATGGCTGTGGAATTCCTTATGAGCTTTATAATCGTATATTTGATCCTTTTTTTACAACCAAAGATAAGTTTTCACGTTCTGGTTTAGGACTTACTCAGGCATTGGGTACAATAATAAAGCATAG
>OIYR01000556.1_pt1 | contig 20551 bp, 20 predicted proteins | sample 1588221 | NCBI WGS metagenome assembly OIYR01 (sample SAMN03283292) | human gut metagenome | biome: human-associated habitat; material: feces | host: Homo sapiens | place: Peru | collected 2012
TTAAATGTTTTTATTCATATTTTTATATACAAAATATTTTTGGGAAAAATAAAAACAAGTATCACTGTATGATACTAGTTATATGTTATAATATAATAAATTTAAAAACGCCATAGACAAGGCGAAGGAGTAAAATATGTCAGAACAAGTTTATTATAAATACTGCGGAATCTCGTATTCGAGTATAAGCACTTTAACCTCACGCTCATGTTCTAAAAACCCAAACGGTAAATATCATATTCCGCTTTGATAGGTTTTGAGGATTAAGTAGGTAGATAAAAATAAATAATTTTTGCCTGCCTAATAATAAATAATAAAAATTAAGGAAGTTAATTTATATGATAGTTGATATATTAGAATTAAATTTATTAAAAAATCTAATTGAAAATAGACAAGAAATATACGAAAGATTAGCGCCGAGAGTAAATATAGTCGATATTTTAGGCAATACATATTATGAAGTTCAAAATAGCAAGTTGTTATACTATATTTTTAATACTCATTTTAAATATTACGATAAAGAAATAAATTTTGCAAAAGATTTTTCTTTGTATATCGTTGGCAATGAATATAAAGATAAAATTAAAGATGCAAAATTTGAAAATGTGTATAGAGAATTTCAAACTAAAGAAGGCAGAAGAATTGACATATTAATCGTATTCGATAAATTTGAAATAATAATTGAAAATAAAATAAATGCGAGCGACCAAGAAAATCAATTATTAGATTATTATAACGATAGATATAACGGAGAAAAAGATATATTTTTAGTTTATTTAACAAGAGGCGGTTATGAAGCGTCCGAATATAGCATCGAAAAAGAAACAAGAGAAAAACTAAAAGATAAAATATATTATTTATCTCATGGCGATATAGCAAAATGGATTGAAAACGATATTTTAAATAAATACGACTTTTTGAAATTTGATAAAAAATATCAATCTATTTATTCGGCTTTAATTCAAATAAGAGATAATGAAAAAACTATAACTAATCCAAACGAGGAGAACAACATGGAAAAAGAAGAGATTAAAAATTTCTTTGAAAAACATAATTATTTTAAAACATTATTAAATAATAACGAACCAATAAAAGATAGCTTTAATAAATTAAATAAATTTTATGAGTTGTTAGAAAACGCTCAAAAAGTAATTTTAGATAAAAAAGTTGCGCTTGTTTCGGACGATATAAATTATTCGTTGAAAGTAAGCGACTTTATAAAAAATATTCAAACTAATAAAGGCGGAGATTATATGAAAGGAGCTGTTTTTTATGATAAAGAAATTATTGAGAATATGTTTTATAACGGCAATCATTCTTCGCAAAATATATTTATTCCTATAATCGAAAATTGGGGACTTTCTATAGTATTAGACCAAATTATTGATTATCATTTATGCATAAGCGTGTATTCTATTAACAACGATATTATAAATAAGTTAAGAGAAGAACCGCTTAAAAATGAAATTGGCAATATACTTAATAAAGGCAGCGATAAATACGAAGAAGATGCGGATAAATATTATATTTACTCTCGCTTTGTAGATATTGAAAAAGATAAACCCGAAGAAATAGGGCAGAAAATAATTGACTTATATAATTTATTAAAAGAAAAAATAACTCAATAAAAAATTATTAAAAGTAAAACAAGGAGAAATAAAATGCTGGCATTCAAAGTTGTGGTCTATTTAAGTGTGGCAATTCCTATAATGATGATGGATGATATAAATGCTATAAGTAAAAAATTGATTTTGGCAATTATCACTTCTATCTTCATATTATCAATAAGTAAATACAGACTTTTTAATAAATTCATTAAGTCTTTAATGCTTTTATGTATTATGTATTTTCCTTTTAAGTTTATTTTAATTTATAATAATAAAAATCTTAAAATATTCAGTATTATATTAATAATAATATGTGCGATAATTTTTATTAAAATTCTTTTTAATATTGTTAAAGATATTAAAGATATTATTAAAAAAGAAAGATATATAAAACAGGAAGAAGAAAGGAAAAAAATAATAAATAACTTTGGAGAACTTATAAAAGGGTTAGAACTTGACAAAGCGATTGCATTATTAGAAATTGAAATTCCTAAATTACAAGAGGGGGAAACTAAAGAAATCTATAAAAAAGGATTATCGGAATTAGAAGAAAGATTAAAAAGAAAACAAGAAAGAAATCGCCTCCTTAATGAAGCCGCTGATGAAGTAGAATATAATATAGAAAATAACCGTTTTATAGAAATTAATATGCAACTTATGGCAGAAGAAGGTTGTTTTGAAATTTTTGATAATATAGAACATTATGAATATAGAACAAGATACGGGGCTACAAATTATGAAAAGTTTGGTGAAGGGAAACTATATATAACCAATCAAAGATTGCATCTTATAACGGATATTAATTCTTACCATTTAATATGGATTAATAATATTATAGATGTAGATTGGTATCATCGTAGAGATGAATATTTGCAATATAAGTATCAATTGAAAATAACAAGAGATGGAAATGCAATTTTTTTAGAAAGTTATGACGAAGTGGATATTTTTAAAATGTATCATTATTTAAAAACTATAAATGGAAAATAATTAATCCCTTTATTTTTGAAAAAGTAGAGGAGAAATAAATTTTAGAAAAATCTTAATTATCATAAAGTAAAAGTATGTAAACTAGGCAGATTATTATTTGTCTAGTTTATTTTTATACGAAGGCAAATATTATTGGATTGAAATTTTTTATATAATAAAGTTTTTAATTAATAATCATAAATAAAAATATATATTTATTACAAAATTTTATTATACATAATTGTATTTAAGATATTGACATTTTATATTAATAATGTTATAATTTTTATCAAGTCTATTGCGGGAATAACTCAGTTGGTAGAGTTTCTGCTTGCCATGCAGACTGTCGCGGGTTCGAGTCCCGTTTCCCGCTCATTTATGCCCAAATAGATTTAATTCTGTTTGGGTTTTTTAATTATATATTTTAATTTTTATAAAGGTTGTATAAATGGATATTAAAGATTTACAATTTGAAACTTCAAAAGACGAAAAGGATTTAACCACTCTTAAAGCTTCCGTTTCAAAAGAGGCTTACGATAAAGAATTGCAAAAGCAAATAGAATATTATAAGCCGAAGGTTAATATTAAAGGTTTTAGAATCGGACATGCTCCTAACGATATAGTATATTCGAGATATAAGGACGCTTTACAAGGAGCTACAAATGAAATTCTTATAGAAGAAGTTTGGAATACTTATAGCGAAGAGAAAAGTGCAAAATCGCTTGGCACTCCAAAACTTTCAAATATGGAAAATAAAGAAGACGGACTTTATTTAACTTACGAATATTACGCGATACCAGAATTTGATTTGCCCGATTTATCTTCAATAACTGTTGAAAAAGACAAATACGAAGTTGACGATAGTTCGGTTGAAAACGCTTATAAATTGTCTTTGAAAAGATTCGCTCAATATAAAGAAAGCGATTTTAAATCCGAAACGGGAGATAAAATTTTTATTAAAATAGAATTTGACGATGATAAATATAAAAAATATAATAAAGAATTAACCGTTATCGCAAAAGACGGAGAAAATGAAAACGTATTTTCAAAAAATTCTGTCGGCGTAAAAAAGGGCGATAAAAAATTAATTACAACTTATATTGACGAAAGAGAAGCCACATTAATAATGGAAATATTAAAAGTGGAAAAGCCCGACACTAAAGACGATTCTAAAGAAGAAGATAAAAATAAAGTAAAAGAATCTTTGAAAGAGCATTTAATAAAGAGAGCCGAAGAGAGAACAAATTATAATCTTGTAAATAAAACTTTATTCGATAAACTTATCGGTATGGTTAATATGGAAATTCCTAAAGGTTATTACGAAGAAGAATTAAAAAGAGCTTTAGACGATTTTGAAAAATCAATTTTAAATAACGGAATAAGCAAAACTGAATTTTTAATTTCAATAGCAAAAACCGAAGAAGAAATAAAAAAAGAATACGAAGCGAATGTAAAAAAACAAATAATTTTTGATTTGATAATGGCTAAACTTGCAGATACTTATAAAGATTCTATAACAATTAACGAAGATAAAGCTAAAGAGTATGCTAATAAAATGTATCAATATCAAAGTTATTTAGGACTCGCTAAAAGACCAAAAGAAGAACAGCAGAATATAATAAACTATATAATGCGTGACGCTCAAAACCGAGCGACATCCGAAGCGATTTTAGAATATGTTAAAGAGCATGTTCAAATAAACGAAAAAGATTCTGGGAAATTTATTCCCGATGAAAGCGATATTTGGGCGGGATATTAAATTTATTAAAAATTAAATAATAAAAATAAGGAAAATTAAAAATGGATAAATTAAATAAAATTGATAAAAAATATATTGAAAAAAGCTATATGACTATACCTTATGTTATAGAGCAGACAAGCAAAGGCGAGCGTTCATACGATATATACTCTCGTTTATTAAAAGATAGAATAATATTTTTGGGCGGAGAGATAAACGATGATGTGGCAAATGTCGTTATAGCTCAATTATTATTTTTGGAATCTGCCGACCCTGAAAAAGATATTTCGCTTTATATAAATAGTCCTGGAGGAGTCGTAACGGCGGCGCTTGGAATGTATGACACTATGCAATATGTTAAGCCCGATGTTTCCACTTTATGCGTTGGACAGGCTGCATCCGCTGGAGCTTTGCTTTTAACGGGAGGAGCGAAAGGAAAAAGATTCGCAACTGCAAACTCAAGAATTATGATTCATCAGCCTTCGGGAGGCTCAAGAGGTATGGTTAGCGATATGGAAATTCAACTTAAAGAAACAATAAGATTAAAAAGCATATTAAATAATATTATGGCAAATCATACGGGACAAGATATTAAAAAACTTGAAGCCGATATGGATAGAGATTATTTTATGAGTTCAGAGGAAGCGAGAGATTACGGAATAATAGATAAAGTTTTTTCAAGCAGAGAAGAAAGTAAATAAAGAGATAAAAATAAATGTCTAAAAAAAATAACGAAAAAAAAGATGTATGTGCTTTATGCGGAAGGCAGTTAAACGAATTAAGCAGATATATAGAAGGAAACGAAGGATTTTTATGTTCGGACTGCTCGGCTATAGCGAACGAATATTTTAACGCTCATTTGAAAAATAAAAAAGAAGTTAAATACGATATTAAGGTTTTGCCTCCTAAAGAGATAAAAGCCTTATTAGACCAATATGTTATAGGGCAGGATTACGCTAAAAAAGTTTTGTCTGTTTCGGTTTATAATCATTATAAAAGAATAACTCAAAATAAAGACGATAAAAACGATGTCGAATTAGAAAAATCAAATGTTCTTTTAATCGGACCTACGGGAAGCGGTAAAACTCTTCTTGCAAGAACTTTAGCTAAAGCTTTAAATGTTCCTTTTGCAATCGCGGATGCGACAACAGTGACAGAAGCGGGATATGTCGGAGATGATGTTGAAAATATTTTATTAAGACTTATACAAAATGCAAACGGCGATATAAAATTAGCCGAAATAGGAATAATATATATTGACGAAATAGATAAAATTTCACGCAAAGGAGAATCGCGCTCAATTACGAGAGATGTTTCGGGCGAGGGAGTTCAGCAGGCTTTACTTAAAATAATTGAAGGAACAATTTCAAGCGTGCCTCCTCAAGGCGGAAGAAAACATCCTCATCAAAATAATTTGGAAATAGACACTTCAAATATTTTATTTATTTGCGGCGGAGCTTTTATAGATATAGAAAAATCTATTGCAGAAAGAACTTCAAAAAAAGGATTAGGATTTGCAGCCGAAGTTAATTCTATGGATAATTTGAATTATGACGAGATAATGAAAAATATAACGACTGAAGATTTGGTTAAATACGGAATAATACCCGAACTTATAGGAAGGCTTCCCGTTATAGCGACTTTAGAAGAGCTTAAAGAAGAAGAATTATTAAGAATACTTAAAGAGCCAAAAAATTCTCTAACTAAACAATATAAAAAATTATTTGAATACGACAATATAAAATTAAATATAGAAGATTCTGTTTTAAAAATAATAGTCAAAAAAGCTATGGAAGAAAAAACTGGAGCGAGAGGTTTGAGAGCTTTATTTGAAAGAGTAATGCTTGACGCTATGTATGATTTGCCTTCTTCTGAAAATAAAAATTTTGAGCTAACCGAAGAGTATGTTAATAAATATATTTCTTAATCAATCGTTATATAATCAAATATTTGATTTATTTTATTAAGAATTATATCCGCTCCTTTTTCTAATAATTCTTCTTCATTGTAGCTATTTGTTATAGCCGCTATTTTTATTCCCGTTTTTTTCGCGCCTTCTACTCCTGCTAAACTATCTTCAAATATTAAAACATTTTCTTTATTGAGATTTGGATTTAAATTTTTTAAAATTTCAAAAGCGTTTATAAATAAATCTGGCTCTGGTTTCGCTTTTAATCTTTCATTATGGCAAGAATAACCTTTAATATATTTCGATATTCCTTTTTTGTCTGAAATATTTTTAACATAATCAAAGTCGCTATTTGAAGCGATAACCATATTTATATTTTTTGATTTTAATCTTTCAAAAGTTTCCATAACGCCGTCAAAAGTTTCCAAATCGGTTTCTATAATTTTGTGAAAATATTTTGCAGTTTCGTCAAAAAAATTATCGGGAATATAATGATTTTTAATTAAAATATTATACATATCTTGAGTTTGATAACCTGCCATAGATTCAAAATCGACATTTTGAAGGACATTCATTTTATTTGCCGTAAAAATTAAAGATTTTGTATAGAGAATTTCGCTGTCAACCAATGTGCCGTCAAAATCAAATATGGCAGAATCTAATTTTATTTTATTCATAATCAAAACCTAAATTAAAGCTTTTTAAAATTTATTTGATAATAAATTTTATATATGATACAATAAGAAAAATTAAATTTCAATTATGGAGAATATAATGAAAGTTATAATTGCAAAAGATTCTAATAAAGTCGGAATGAAAGTTGCGGCGGAAATAATTAATTTATTAAAAGTAAAAAAAGACGCCGTTTTGGGACTTGCAACGGGAGGCACTGCGGAAGCGGTTTATCCTCATTTAATAAAATCTTATAATAAAAAAGAAATTGATTTTAAAAAAGTAAAGACAATTAATCTGGACGAATATAAGGGGCTTGACGGAAAAAACGAGCAGAGCTATAGATATTTTATGGATAAAAATCTTTTTGAGCATGTGAATATAGAAAAGAAAAATACTTTTGTGCCGAAAGGAATCGGAGATAAAGAAAAAAATCTTAAAGAGTTTAACGATAAAATAAATAAGTTTCCGAGAGATTTGCAATTGCTTGGAGTCGGCGCTAATGGGCATATAGCCTTTAACGAACCAAATGATTTTTTGCATTCGGATGCTTTATGCGTAAGACTTGATAAAAAAACCATAAAATCAAATTCAAGATATTTTAAATCGGAAAAACAAGTTCCAAAAGAGGCTTTCAGTATGGGAATGGGCGGAATATTGAAAGCTAAAAAAATTGTTATAGCCGCAATCGGAAAAAATAAATCGTCCGCAATAAAAGAATTGCTTTCGCATGATAAAATAACTACAAAATGCCCCGTGACTTTTCTAAAATTGCATAACGATGTTACCGTAATTATAGACAAAGAAATTGCAAAAGCGATAGGTTATAAAAGCAGTAAAAAGTAAATTGTAAAATAAAGAACCAAGTCTTTAATTAAAAATAATTCGGTTTTAATTTTCAATACAAAAAAATACAAATAAAAAGCCCTATGCTCGATTAACGAACATAGGGCTTAAATTATTTGCTAAAATATTATTTAATTATCATTCATTAAGAGATGTCGCTTCATAAAAATAAATAATAATATTTTTTTAATCATCTTTTATCTCCTTGTATTTTTTTATAATGATAAATTATTTTTTCTTTTTTAATTGTTTTTCTATATCTTTTACCATTTTAGTAGCCAATTTCTCGGCGCTGTCTTTTCTTTTACCTTCTGCAGACGAAGAAACTAATATAAAACTTGTTTCAACTTCTATCACTTTAACGCTCACCCGAATATTCTCTACGGTTATTAAATCGGATTCGCCAGAGGCAACTGTAGTTTGAGAAGAACCCAAAAGAGCGCCTAATATATTTCCCGCTGCTCTTGCTCCAGCGGCGCTATTTACTTTCTGCTCATCCCAACTATCTACGGTAATCGCCGCAAGATAATCAACTTTCATGATTTTTCCAGCTTCCGCGGCTGCGCTCGTTTCATCGACCATACCGCTCGTTTGCTGTAATAATACCTCTTTCATAAGTTTTTCAAGTCTCTGTCTATCGGCGACTTTATGCCCAGCTTTGGTAAAAGCGGATTCTATAGCGGTAACATAGGCGGTTTTTGATTCCTCGTCCATATTACCTTCTGGTGGCATACAAGCCAAAGTAAGAACCGTTTTTCCTTTACCATATACAAAAGAAAAGCTAATCAAAGTAAAAAATATTATAGTTAATATTTTTTTCATTTTAAACCTCTTTTATTTTTTTTGTTTAATTTGCTTATCTAAATATTTTTTAGCGCTCTTAAAAAGGTCTTTAGATACCTTTTCATAATTTTGTAGTTTTACGCTTTTAAAATTAACATTAGGAAGCGAGGTAAGATTATTTTTATCAAATATAGTTACGGTCACTACGCCATCGGCAAACTTACTTACAATATTGTATTTTAATCCCAATTTATTGCAGGTTTCTTCCGTAAGGTCGTCTACGGCAACCATCACTATAAATCTCTCGCCTCTTGCTTTTAACACTTTTCCCGCGATTTGGGAATTTTTATCTGGCGATTTAATTAAAGCGTCAATACCAGCATCAATAGCGGCGTCTCTTATAGCTCCCAATAAGCTATCATTTTCATCCACATAGCCACCATTAATAAATAAAGCTGATAAAGTAGATACATAGCTTTCTTTAAGAGCATTATCTTTATGCGTTCCTACCGCTGGGCTTATTACATATACGCCTTTTTGAGCAAATAATAGCGATATATTTGCAATTAGTATAAAAGTTATTATTGAAATTTTTTTAAACATTTTTAATCTCCTTTATTTTTTATTCTTCGTTTCTTGATGATAAATATTCGTCAAATACTTGGTCGACTACTTCTTGAGTTTCCGTAGTAGCCTCGCCTTTAGCTTTTTTCATTTCTATCTCAAGCAAGTCGTCTATTTTCTTTTTATCGATTAGATATAATACATAATATGAATATGTAAACTGACCTTTATTTGGACCAGAAGTATATTGTCTTTTAATCCACCAATCTCCTTCCTTTCTAAGTCCGACTAATCTCGCTTTGGATAAAGAAGTTGTTAAACTTTTAGCGGCTCTTTCTACTTCTTGCTGTTTACCGCTTTGATGTGCTAATTCAGAACCTACTACAAAATTTTCTACCTCTTGCGATAAATATCTAACGACTTCAGAACTTGAATTTATATTGTTTGCCCACATTTTAAGAAAATCAAGGTCTTCGCCTTCTTGTTCTATAACGAAAGCTTCTTTACCTTCAAAATCTTTATCAGATTTTTCAACTTTCGTTCTACTGTGAGTTTTTAACCATGCGCTAAACCAAGATGGGTCTTTAGCCTTTTTGCCGCCACTTTTGTCTACAACTTTGTATTTCTCTGCGGGTGCGGCGAACACTGAACCGTTAGAAATAACGCTTATAATGGCTATAGAAAGAGCCATTATAAAAATTTTTTTGGATTTCATCATTGAAATACCCTCCATAAATATTTTATTTTTTATTAAATATTTATTCTTATAAATCTTGTAAACTTATAAAAATAAATTATTTAAGCATATTATTTAGAAACTCTCCGAATTGTTCCGAAAGAGGTTCTTTTATACTTTTTGCCAACTTTGAGCCTACAACTTTTTTAGCGCTCTCTTCGTTAGCTCCGACTTCTTTACCCTTAAAACTAAAAGAAGTAACCCTTACTCCGTTATAATCCACAAGTTCAAGTAGAAGCGTATAATTTAATACATACATACCGTAGCCCGTATCGTTCCCATCATATGAAATATGTTCTTTAAATGTATAAGTCGGGGCGCTTGCGGACATTTTTAATTTCAAATCACTTATCATCTGCTCTATTACAAGTTTTACGCTTGAAGAAAATTCTCCCGTATCAACGGCAAAAGTTATATTTTTAGCGACATTATCTAGTTTATCTTTTATAATTGAAGATTTTAAATTTTCTTCTATACTAACATTTACCGAACTATCTAATATCATTAATTGCTGTAAAAAAGAATCGTTTTTTAAAGATACTATATAAGCCATATCCAATAAAGAAAATTTTCTAAGTAAATCTTTTTCATTATCCGATTTGTTAATATAGTTTTTAATTGTCTTTGTATTTTCTTTAACTTTACTAACTATTAAAGGAACGGTTTCTTTTTTATTCATAACGGCGAGAGCATAATATTTTTTCTTTTTAGCGTCATAATAACTTTCCGCTATTCTGACATTTATTAAATCATGTTCTGCTTCCACTAAAGTATTGTCTTCTAATGTAGAGTTTTTCTCTACGCCTTTAGAATTCTGTATAAATCTCTGTTGGGCTTTCGTATCGTTTTTTACCGTCATACCGAAAATTCTCGATAATGAAGTAAACGCGTTATTTTCAGCCTCTTTTTCAGAATTACCCGAGCCTACGGCGAATTCATATTTTGAAGCGTCATAAACTTTTTTAGCGTCAGAAATCCATACGGGCTGTTTTTGTCCATAAAGGTTTATACTAAAAAATATACTTAATAATAAAATAAATTGTTTTTTCATTTCTAATCTCCCTAATGTAAATCTGAAAAATTTAAATAAATAAAATATATTTGTCGTGTAGAATTTGTTAAATTCAAAAAAGAATTTGAATAATTTTTTAATAAATAAACAGAATAATATTTTATAATTAATAAGTAAACATAAACTTGAAAAAAGTTTAAAGTAATGCTGAGCTGAGCTGAGCTGAGCTGAGCTGAGCTGCAGAATTTATATTTCGTAAGGTTTCATTTTTATTTATCATAGTTAAAATTATACAATATCTTAAAAAATAAGTCAACATTTAAAAAAATTTTTTTAAAAAAATTTTGCATCCTTCGACAATGGCGGATTTATTATTTATTTTAATTTTTAATTATGTTAAAATAAATCATTAGAATAATAAATAATAAAAATATAACGGATAAATAATGAATGATAATTTAAAAATGGAATCCTCTATGGCTGCGGTATTTTCAAAAGAATACGACCATAATATGAGTGTAGAGGAATTAAAAGAAATATTAAACGAATCTGACGAGTTTATAATTTTAGAGTTTAAAGAAATTGAAAAGAATAAATATATAAGAGAAAAATCAAAATGGGAAGTTTCTTTAAAATTACAATATTTGCCAATGGTTATGGAAACCGAAAACGCCAAAGACGAATACGATAATTCTAAAAATAATGACGAACTCAATTTTTATATTGCTTTAGTGGAAGCTTCAAGCCTCACTGAAAATTTGCCTGAAATATTTTCGGTTAATACCGTTCGTGAAAGCGATTATATAGAAGCGACAAAATGCAAATATGCAATTCATATATCGACAGTATTTAATAATTTTCCTTTAACCGATTATCAAAGACAATTAAAATTATTAAATAATATCGCAGCCGAAACTTCAATTTTTTTAGATATATCAAGTTTTACGGCGCGCTCGGGAGAATGGTTAAAATATACTTCAACTTTTTCGCTTCCGCCTTCTTTAGATTATCTTTATACGATTCATGCTATATATGACGATGATAAAAATCCCGAAAAAATCGAATATTGGTTTCATACGCATGGACTTTATAGAGTAGGATGCATTGAGCTTGAAATAATAGGAGTTGAAGATTCAAACGCGGCTTATGGAGAGTTATTAAGCTCTTGCGCTAGACTCTTTATACAAAATGGAGTTCCAAAATCAGGTTTTATATTTAATCCCGCTTATAAAGTTAATGTTTGTTGGTTGCCTTGGGATATGGCTTTGAAAGAATTAAATATAGATAAAGATTTTTCGGGAAGTTTTAAGGATAGAGAAGATAACATTCATAATAATCCTTCGGGCGCTTTGGTTGCGGTAGATAAAAATGGAGATTATAAAACTCTTGATTATTTTAAAAAAGAACTTTCCGATAATCCCGTATTTATGTTGAGCAGTTTTGAAACAGAAATAATGAAACAAGCGGCTTTTGAAAAAATTGAATATTTTATTAACTTATTAAATAAAAATAAAGGCGATGATAAAATTTCTTTTCTTGTAAAAATGGGATACGGAGAAAATAATTCAAATAAAGATTTAGAACATTTATGGTTTGAAGTTCACAGTTTTAATGAAGACGGTTTTTTTGACGCTACTCTATTAAACGAGCCTTATAAAAATTTAGGAATGCATGAAGGAGAGAGGGGACTTCATAATATTGAAAATCTCACCGATTGGCAAATATATACGGAAGAAGCGATATTTAATCCAAAAAATATTTATTTACTTTTTTTATAAAATACCGATAATTTTTTATGTAAAAAGTCAACATTGTATATTGAATAGTATTTTTATTAATGTTATAATAAAAATGACGGATATCAGTATCGATAATATAATAAGAAGGAGTATATTTATGAAACGAATGACTTTGATTATAGCATTTATTTTTATCGCTATTTCGACATTTTATCAAGGCAATAAAGGTTATGCATTTGATTTTGAAGGTATGTATTTAGCGCCTAAAATAAGTTATTATCCTGAAAATCCCGTTGGAAAAATATGGAATCATTATCTTGGAGCTGGAGTGGCTGCGGGTTTCGACCTTTTTAGATTGAAAACTTATCCTATACCGCTTAGAGTAGAGTTTGAATACATAGGAAGAATACTTGCGACAAATATGGACGCTACAATTCATTCAGTTATGTTTGGCGCTTATTATGATTTAAATTTATTCTATGTAAGAGCGAGCGAATTAGATACCTTAAGCACAAAGAAAGTTTATACTACAAAAAGACCTTTTATGTCTATATATATTGGTATGCATGTTGGCGCTAAAATAGGATATAATGTTACAGATAAAGGCGATATTGGACTTATACAAACTAATTCTGGAGTTTCGAGAACCACTATTTTATTTGGAGCAGGATTAGGATTCGCATGGCATATTTATAGCTGGTTTACATTAGATTTGGGATATAGGGCGGTATTAGGACCAGGTTTTAAAATGGCTAACGAGGTGCTATTATCTTTTAGATTTACAAAACCTTAAATTGATATCGGAGTTTGAGTTATGTTAAAAAAAGTTTTTATTATAATTATATTGCCATTTGCATTTTATAGCTGTTCTTCTATACCTGCTACACGGAATTCTACAATAGTGCTTTATTTATCTCACAATATAGAAGGACCAATATATATTCCTAGAGCGGATTCTGGTAAAAAATACGATAAACCTGTAGATAATACTAAATCTAGCTATAGTAAAACTAGTAAAAAAGAAAAGACTAAAAAGGATACTAGCAAAGGACAGAATAAAACCGATTCTACTAAAACTTATAATGGCTATCAAACTAGAGAAACCGATGGAAGAGGAGAGATGCTTATTTTAGAAAAGCCTATAAGATTTGCTTTTGAAAAATATAATATAACTTCCGATTATAATGAGAGCATAAAATATGTGGCGGATTATCTAAAAGAAAATACTAATGTAAGAATGGTTGTTGAAGGACATACGGATAGAGTAGGACCAAAAGAGTTTAATAAAGGTCTTTCTTTAAAAAGGTCGAGAGCCGCTATTACAAAACTTACAAGAAATGGAATTAAAAGAGATAGATTAATTCCAAGTGGAGTAAATTCTAGATTTTTAGAATATAATCTTAACAGACTCAACAGAAGAGTGGAGTTTATAATAATAAGAAGTGATGAAGATTTGGCTAATTATAAAGAAAAAGTCGAATAAATCTTTACGGTTATTAATTAAGTTATAAGTAAAATTTAATTTCTTTTCAAAAATTCGTATTTTTTAAAAATTATATATATGCATTGTTAAAATGCGTATATATAATTTTATGCTTATAAGATTTAAAAATAAAATAATTATTTATATTCGTAATAATTCAAGGCTTGAAAAAATAAATTATATAGGTTATACTATAATTAATTATACATAAATTATAGTCTACTCAAAATATATAAGTTTTATTTAGCGTAAAATAATAAATTATAATACTTTTATTACAAAAGAATGGAAATAAAGATTAAATTATATGAAATGAACGATAACATTTTGCTTTTTAAAGCGCTATTGTTAAGCTTTTTACACTTCAAAACATATAAGTTTGCATATACGAAAATATTTAAAGAAGTATAATAATATATAAATTTGATTGTAAAATAATACTTGATAACTGCATTGTATGGCAAAACAATATAATATAAAATTTTATTCTTTAATATATGATTTCGGCGATTATGGATAAAATAATACTTATATTAAGGATTTAAGAATATACAAAATCAAGTTGCGAAAATATATTTAATTCTATGATTGAAAATTAATTTAAATAATTATTTTTTATTAGGCAAATGCTTAATTATCTGCGTGTCCAACAAAACCGCTCTGCTCAAATTATCATAACCTAAAATTTTAGCGTAAACTTCTATATGGCTTTTAGTTTCAAGCGAAATATTTTGGCTGTATATTAAATCTGCAACTCCGACTATTTCTTTTACATTGTTATCGTAAATTAAAAGTCTCGCCTTATTTTTTGGAACGCCGTCTATATTTGTTTTTGAAATTCCGCTTACATCCGCTTTCCATTTTATAAATCCGCCTTCGTATAAATTATAATTTTTAACTACGGTTAAATAATCGGGGCTTTCTTTAAAAATATTATAATCGGGAGCTATAACGAAATTTTTTAAAACTCTAAATCTTTCTTTTAAATAATCGTTTATATCGCTTTCTAAAGCTCCGTTTATTATCATAACCGCTTCGTTTACAGATGCGCTTCTCATATTTTTCTTTGCCTTATCAAACATTTCTGCAACTTCTCTTGGCGAATATGTCGGACTCTTTGCGCTTTCTGGAATTTTTCCCTCTTCCAATCCTTCAAACAAATAAACATTTTCAAGTTTTTCTCTCAATTCTTTTTGTTCTCTATCAAGCAAAACATATTTAATCATAGGATAAACTCTATCTATAATCAAATAAGAACCTAAAGATAAAATAAAAACTATTGGAATTATAATTAAAAATTTAAAAATCGAAAATTCTTTTTTTCCTAATAGATAAGGACGAGGTTTAATTTCGTTTCCTTTGGCGTTGTTAGTTAAAAATCTTATTCTCTCTATATTGTCGGAAGCGATTTTATTGTCAGGCGATAAATCTAATATTCTAAAATATTCTCTTAAAGCGTTTTCTCTATGTCCGTTGTATAAACTAATATATCCTTTTGCTAAAGTTGCGTTAATGCAAAAACTATCTTCTCTCAAAGCCTTTCTTGATACTTCTTCTGCCGCTGAAAAATCTTTTAAAAAAATATTTGCAAAAGCAAGCATCGATAAAGCTTCTGCATTATGATTTAATTTGCTAGTATTATTTAAAAGATAATTCTTCGCTTTTTTGTATTTTTTTCTTTTAATTAATTTATAAGCGTTGGAAGATATATTATTCTTCATTATAAAATAGTCCTAATATTTTATATAATTGTTAACATAATTGTCGGTATTATGATAACTTTTATTAGATATTTTTTGAAGTCGATTTTACTTATATTAGATTAACTTTTATTAGTTAATATTTACAAAAAATAAATTTGACTTTTTTATTAAATAATATATAATTAAAAAATATGTTTGAAAACATTTTAATTAAAACTTTATTGAACTCCTGCAACAATACAATACAATATTATTTTAAACTTTTTCAATTATATATATTTAATACTTCTTAAGGATTAACAGACAACTTATTATGGAATTTTTAGATTAGAAAGGAATAAAACTTAAAATTGATAAAAATAAAATTTTATTATACAATTTTTTAAATTAAACAAGTGTGGAAATTAGAATGAAATATAAAATAGCATTAACGGGTTCAACGGGAAATATGGGCGTTGAAACCTTAAGGCAGTTATCTGAAATTTACGAGATAGAAATTATAAAAGTTTTGATACGAAAAGAGAGCGTTAAAAAAGCTACAAAATTAAAAAGTAAATACAAAAATAGAATTGAAATAATCATTGGAAATATTGAAAATAAAGAAGACTGCGAAAAATTGATTAAAGACGCCGATTATATTTTTAATCTTGCCGCGATTATTCCTCCGAAATCCGATAAATTTTTAGAGTTAAATTATAAATCAAATTATTTGGGAACAAAAAATATAGTCGATACAATTTTGGAAATTGACGAAAATAAAAAATTAATTCATATATCTACTGTCGGTTTATACGGAAATAGAAACGAAAAAAATCCTTGGGCGAGAGTAGGCGACCCTTTAATAATAAGTAATTACGACCTTTATTCTTACTATAAACTTAAAGCCGAAAGATATATTTTAGAATCTTCTCTTAAAAATAGGGCGATAATAAGACAAACGGCGATGCTTCATAATAGAATGCTAACCGACAATATGAGCGATGGTTTAATGTTTCATACTTGTTATAACGCTCCTTTAGAATGGATTACCGCAAGAGATAGCGGATATTTAATGAAAAGAATAATCGAAGAGGATTTAAAAAATAAACTTGACAATTATTTTTGGCGTGGAGTATTTAATTTAGGAAGCAAAGCGGAAAATAGAATGATAGGATACGATATTTTTAACGAAGGTTTTAAATTAATCGGAGGAAACGGTAAAAAATATATGCAGCCAAATTGGAATGCAACTCGCAATTTTCATGGCGTTTGGTATTATGACGGCGACAAATTAGAAAAATTATTTCATTATCAAATGGATTCTATAAACGATTATTGGAAAGAGATTGCAAAAAAGCATTGGTATTATTCGCTTGCAAAAATCGTTCCTTCAAAATTAATAAAAATTTTTGCAATTGAAAGGCTTTTACTTGATTCAAATTCTCCTCGTTATTGGTATAAAAATAAAGAATTTGGAAAAATTATATCGGCATTTGGAAGCGTAAAAAATTATGAGAATATGCCGAAAAAATGGAGCGATTTTAATTTGCTTAAAGAAAATAAAGACTTTGAAGGAAATTATATAAATTATGAAGAGCTTAAAAATATAAATAACGCTAAACTTTTAAATCATGGTTATAATGAAAATAAAAAAGATAATGAAATAAATATTGAAGATTTGAAAGAAGCGGCGGAGTTTAGAGGCGGAAAACTTTTAAGCGAAAAAATGGAAAATTTAGAAATAAAATTATTATGGGAATGTTCAGAAGGACATAAATTTGAAGCTAAACCTACAACGATAATAAAAGCAGGGCATTGGTGCGAAGAATGTTTTGAAAATCATACTTGGAGTTTCGACAAACTTGCAAAGAAAAGCCCTTTTTACGCTCAAGTTTATTATAATTCGCATGATAAAAACGAAAATATGATTTATTATTTCGATAAAGATTTTAAGGCTTGCCATAAGAAATTTTAACGAAAGAAATTTTAATAATGAAAAAATTTTTAAAATTATTAAATATAAAAAATAAAGGTTTAATTAAATGAATAAAAAAGCGGTTATATATTGGTTTTCAGGCACGGGCAATACGGAAAAAGTTGCGAGAGAATATAAGAAAAATTTTGAAGAAAATAAAATTGAAACTTTGCTTTATAAAGTAGGCGATAATTTTGAAAATATGCCAAATCCTCAAAATTATGATTATGTAGGAATAGCTTATCCAATTCATGGATTTAACGCTCCATATCCGATTTTTGATATTATAAAATTATTTCCAAAAACTAAAAATAAAAATATATTTATAATAAAAACTTCGGGCGAGCCTTTAACTATAAATAATATTTCTTCAGAACCTTTAATTGCGAGATTAAAACCTAAAGGCTATATTTTAACAAACGAATATCATTATATTATGCCTTATAATATGATATTCAGACATACGGATGAAACCGCTTCAAAAATGTGGAAAACGGCAAAATCTTTATGTTCGATAGAAGTTAAAGAAATTTTGCAAGGAAAAAAGCATTTATTAAAAAAATTTCCTTTCGGCAGATTAATAGCTTTTATATTTAGAATCGAACATCCAGCGATGAAAATCAACGGAAAACTTTTTAAAGTAAAAAATATATGCACTCATTGTAATTTATGCGTTAAAAAATGTCCCGTAAATAATATTTATAACGATGAAGATAATAATATAAAATTTAAAAATAAATGCGTTATGTGTTCAAGTTGCGCTTTCAGATGTCCCGTTGATGCGATTAATATCGGAATACTCACAGGTTGGAAAGTAAACGGTCCTTATAAATTTGAAAATCCTCCCGTAGGATTAAAAAGCAAACATGAAAATTATTGCAAGAAAGCTTATGAAAGATATTTTGAAAGGGCGAATAATAAGATAAATGAGTTTTCTAATTAAGAATTTGTTATAAGGTTTAATAGAATATTTTTAATTAATTTTTTAATTTTTATAAATCAAAATTTTATTTTTCGTTTTCAAAATTATATTATTTTCTTATAAATATTTTATAATCTCTTAAATCTTCGGCTATTAATATTTTTTTATTACAAAACCAACTCATTTTACCATCACAATGCCAATGCCATTGACTTTTGCCGTCTTTTTTATGTATTTGCAGGACTATGTTATCGTTATAATTTTTTAAAATAATTTTATCTCTATGTCGTAGTATTCTATTATAAAGTCGTTTTTCTTTTTTTGAAGAATAACCGCTTACCCATTTAATAGGATGCTTTTTATAACTTCTTGACATAAAAATTATATTTCAATTTTAATTATTTAAATCGTTTTTTATAAAATTATTTAATCTCTTTTTTAAGCAATTCGTATAATTTAATCATAACTTCGGCAATTTTTTTGGGATTTTCATTTTCTATATTTTGATTATAATCAAGAATCCACTCATCACTATTTTCATGGTATTCAAAATCAAATATATTTTTAATCGTTTCTTATAGTTTTTTTATTTTTCTTTTCATTTTTATATCATTTTTTCCTACACATACGCCAAAATGATATATCATACTATTATCATAATTAGCTTGTAAAAATATAAGTTCACCAAGTCCTAACCAATGACAACCATGTTCAATAACATGATTATCATCGCAAATACAATATGTATCTTTATCAGGTGCATCACCTTTTTTATAACTTTGCTTTTCTAATTTTTTAGCCACTTCTTTGGTAAAGTTTAAAAATGTTGAAATTTGTTTTTTTACTATTAGATTTCTATGTTCTTCAAGCAAGCCTTTCACTTTCTCGAACATATCAATATATTCTTGCGTTTCTTCTATAGTTTTAATATTTTGAAAAAGCTCTTTTTCTAGTAACTTGTTTATTTTATCTTTAGTCATGTCTCCCTCCTCGCTTTCTCCGCTTATACTTTTTTCGTTATCTATTATTTGTATAAGCGCTGATTTTAAAAGTTTATAATTATATTTACTATTTTCTTCTTCATTGTTTAGAAAAGAAAATTCTTGCCTTTTTAAAATGCCTTCAAGCCAATAGCCTATTTCGGCATGTCTTATATTTGCAAATTTACCGTAAAGTTCTTTTTTATAATATTCTTCAGGCAAACTATTTTCACTCGGTAATTTTCCTTTGGGAGTTAAATAAATAGCGTAAACATTTTTATAATTTTTGCTTATTTTATCATAATAATCTTTTATTTGGCTATCTTGGTCTCCCGTCTCTCTTTTAGTTTTATTCTCAATTATTACCGCAAAAGATTTTTCTTTATTATTATCATTATAAAAAATTATTAAATCTATTCTTCTATTTGTTGTTTTATCTTCCTTCTCAACTTTAACTCCATATTCCTTATCAATTATTGCTTTTTTCCAATTAATATTATTTAAATCAATCATGATAATGGTTTGCGGATATATTTTACTATTTTCCCAAATAGGCATATTTAAATTTAAATAATTTCTATTCTTTAAATTAGTCATAACATCTAAATAAAGCATCTTATCCTCTTTCTTAATCTTCTTAGTAACTTTAACCCTCTTATTAAATTTAAACATCAAGAATAAAACAGCCCCAACTAATAACACAATATATGTAATATTACTAATAATAAACTCAGTAACAACATTAACACTTGCCTCATTAACACTATTAGTAATAGCCATATTATTAACACCTTTAACACCAAGTGTACTTAAATAGAAATTAAATAAATTATATAAAATACTATTATCAGCATCATTAATTTCACATCTACGAATTTTCATTTCCTCTTACCTCTCATTTTCATATTTTTCGTTATTATACCATATTATTCTA
>OIYR01000557.1_pt1 | contig 20551 bp, 24 predicted proteins | sample 1588221 | NCBI WGS metagenome assembly OIYR01 (sample SAMN03283292) | human gut metagenome | biome: human-associated habitat; material: feces | host: Homo sapiens | place: Peru | collected 2012
ATCAGAAAAAAGAAATGTTAGAAAAGATGGATCAAGATCTTGCAGATTTGATTCCAGACAAGAAAAAGACTGTAGCCAATTAATGTCTACAGTTGTAACAAGCAACGTCTTTTGGGGACAAAAGACTAGTATTTAGGGAATATCCCTAAGACCCTGAGCTATCACAAATGCTGATAGCTCTTTTAAGATTGGAGGAAGATGAAAATGTTAAATAGTTTAACACTCTGTTTTGTCAGTTTTCTTGGTGGAGGATTAGTTGGGATGGGTACGGTTTTATTTATTCAAGGTGCTTTCTACAATGAAAACAAAATCGAAGAAAAAAGAAATCAAAGTTAGATTAACGAATCAAGACTTTGATCATCTTAACAATTTAGTTAAAGAATCAAGTCTATCTCGTGAATCTTATCTAAGAATGTGTATAAACGGTTTAGTGCCTAGAGCTGTACCAAGTAAAGAATTAATCGAAGTAATCAAAATTTTAAGAGAGATTGCTGAAAAGATGAATCAAATCGCGATATCTGTTTATACACAAAATGCAATGGATAAATCCTTTTACATGGAAAACTATGAAAAGCTGCAAGATCAAATCAATGAGATTATGATTTTGATTCGACAACCAATCAATATGGAGGAAGTATGGCAATTACCAAAATATGGGCAGTAAAAGATGATTTAAATCGTGTCCTAAACTATATTAAAAATCCAGATAAAACAAAAGAAGATATGAGTGATGGTTTAAAAGAAGTTTTAACTTACACTACCCAAGGCTATAAAACAAACGAAAAAGAGTTTATTACCGGAATCAATTGTGAACCTCGTACGGCCTTAAAACAGATGATGAATACAAAGCTTTCTTACAACAAGATGGATGGTCGCCTTGCCTTTCATGCGGTGCAATCTTTTAAGCCAGGTGAAGTGACACCAGAACAATGCCATGCATTAGGTGTTCAGCTTGCTAAACAAATGTGGGGCAATCGATTTGAAGTGGTTGTTTCTACTCATTTGGATAAAGAACATCTTCATAATCATTTCGTGGTAAACTCCGTTTCCTGGGTAGATGGTAAAAAGTATGACAATAAGAAAGCTGATATCGATCACTTCCGTGAATTAAATGATGCGATCTGTAAAGAGCATGGTTTAACTGTCATCACAAAACCAGAAGGCAAAGCGATGAATTATGGAGAATGGAAAGCAGAAAAGAATGATTCTATCTATTTGCGGAAATTGATTCGCTATGACGTGGATTCTGTTTTATTGTATGCAAGAACACCTGAACAGTTTCAATCTAGTCTTGAAGAAATTGGATATGTTGTAAATTTGAATGGTAAACATTGGACTTTAAAACATCCACAATCTAAAAGAACATTTCGCTTTTATAAACTGACTCGTGATAATCGCTATGATGAAGAACATTTGATGGAACGGATTAACAGTAACTTCTTGTTTCCCATGCAGTCATCTGTTAAAGATGTTATACCTTGTAAAGAATATCAAGGCAATCATAGAAAATTAAAAGGAATCAAAGCGATGTATATTCGATATTGTTTTGAATTAGGTATCTTAAAACCAAAAGGCATACCACAAAAATATCCAAGTCCATCACTTAGAAAGGATTTGATTTATATGGACAAAATCACAAACGAAAATACATTCATTGGCAAACATAATCTTGAAACAGTGGAAGATGTGCTTGCTTTTAAATTGGAATTAAACAATCAAATAGAAAACTGGATGAATCAAAGAAAATCCATTTACAACAAAATCAAAAGATGTCGTAATCATGATTTGAAACAACAATTAGAACAGGATCGAGATACACTCACTTCTAAAATTGCACATGGGAAAAAGGAAATTCGAATATGCGAAGATATAGAAAAGAGAGTACCCGATATTGAAGAAAAACTAAAAATGATAAATGCACTAGAAACACAGCGTATGCAAACACAAAAAGAATACGAAAGGAGCTTGAATTTATGAACAGTGCCGATACTGCTGATCAGATGATGAAGATGACATTAGAAGGTATTCAAGTGGCTGCTGAAATTGGATTAAAAGCTGGTGGAACAGCCGCCAAATCTTTAGCTGTTACTTTGTATGCCATCATTACTGATAATAAAAAAATCAAAGGCAAAACCAACCTGGATAATCTATTAAAATCCAACAAGGAATTAAAAGTATTTGCGATTCATCATTCTGATTTAAAAAAGTTTTGTGAAGAAGCAAAGCATTATGGTGTTCTCTACTCTGTATTAAAAGAAAAGAACAATACAGATGGAATTGTAGATATTATGGTCAAAGCAGAAGATGCGTCCAAGATATCTAGAATGGTAGATAAATTTGATTTGGCAACCATTGATACCAAAGCAATTCGTGAATCCGTATTGTCACAACAACAAATCAAAGATGCAAAGCCTTTAAGTGATGAAGAACATGATGCATTACTATCTAAATTGATGGATGAAAAAACAAACCCCGTCAAGGCTCGGACAAGCAAGGACGGTACTCCGTTCGAGCCATCTTCAAAAACATTGAAGAAAGAAAACAAGAAGAAAGCCGTCGAAAGAAAAAGATCAGCAGCTACTACGGATAGACCTTCTGTACGTGAAGAGCTGCAATCCATTAAACAGGAACAGTTAAAATCATCAGCTCCTAAATTCCCTATCAAAAAGAAAAACAAACAGAAAGGAAGATAAAAGGTATGAACTGGTTTAGAAAACAAAAAGAAGAGATTATTGAGATCCAGGTCGATGATACAGAAAGAAGGATCATCGTTCGTGCGCTTGCCGATTTACGTGACAAACAACGCATGGAGCATAAAAATTATGACTTCCTAGATTCATTGATTGTCAAAGTATGTGATGCAACACCACCTTCTTTAAAAGATCATTATGAAAGATGCTAGAAAAGAAGAATTTATCTTTTTAGGAGTATTGGTGATTCCCGTTGTCTGGCTTGCAATATTGATTGCACCCTATATGGATCAAGGACTCATTTATGCCGTTCCTCATCTTAGTGATGCACTAAATCATCCATTTAATCTATATTGGAGCGCCTATACTTTTAAAACCATCACAATCTTTATGATTGCCTATGTACTAGGAATTGGCATCTATTTGTCTTCACCAAAGAATTATAGAAGGCAACAAGAATATGGTTCAGCCAAATGGGCTAATCCTAATTCGGTATGTAAGAAGTACGCGGATAAAGATTATTTTGAAAACAAGATCTTTTCTCAAAATGTACGAATGGGATTAGATGGTAAAAAACATCGAAGAAATTTGAATACCATAGTGATTGGTGGTTCTGGTGCAGGTAAAACAAGATTCTATGCCAAGCCAAACATTCTTCAATGTAATACAAGCTTTGTAGTACTCGATCCTAAAGGTGAAATTATTCGTAGTGTTGGTCATCTTTTAGAAGCTAAAGAATATGAAATCAAAGTTATTGATCTAATTGATATGTCTAAATCACTTGGATACAATCCGTTTCACTATATTCAAAATGATAAAGATATTTTAAAACTCATAACCAATCTGATTCGTAATACAACACCGAAAGGTTCTAATACCAATGATCCCTTCTGGGAAAAGAGTGAAACAGCACTTCTAGAAGCATTAATGCTCTATTTGTATCATTATGCTCCTGATGATGAACAAAACTTTACGATGGTCATGGAAATGCTGAATTATGCAGAAGTCAAAGAAGACGAAGAAGATTATGAAAGTCCTTTGGATGAACTCTTTAATAGACTGGAAACATTAGATTCCAATTCATTAGCTTTAAAACAATACAAAATCTATAAACAGGCAGCAGGTAAAACCGCCAAATCTATTTTGATTTCGGTTGGTGTACGACTTGCTGCTTTTAATTTGGAAGAATTGGCATCTTTAACTCGTTTTGATGAAATGGAACTGGAACAAATTGGAGAAAGAAAAACAGCATTATTTGCGATTATTCCAGATAATGATTCCACATTTAATTTCATTGTAGGAATGCTATATACCCAACTCTTTCAAATGCTTTATTATCAAGCGGATTATGTTCATGGCGGAGAACTTCCTGTACCTGTACACTTCTTAATGGATGAGTTTGCCAATGTCGCACTACCAGATGAATTTGATAAGTTACTTTCTACGATGCGTTCCAGACAAATCTTTGTATCTATTATTTTGCAGAACCTAGCACAGATTAAAGCATTATACAAAGATAGTTGGGAATCCATAGTTGGTAACTGTGATGAACTTTATTATCTAGGCGGTAATGAACAAAGTACTCATAAATATATCAGTGAACTTCTTGGTAAAGAAACACTGGATACCAACACATTTGGAAAATCTACAGGTCATAGTGGAAGTTATTCAACCAACTTTCAACAAACAGGAAGAGAACTATTAACAGCTGATGAAGTCCGATTGTTAGATAACAACGATGGACTTCTTTTTATTCGTGGTGAAAGGCCAATAAAAGATAGGAAATACAATCTTTTAAAACATCCAAATATCAAACAAACACTGGATGGAGGTTATCTACCATACATTCATGGCCAAGCTTCTCACTTTATTGAAGACTGGCAAAACATTCTTCTTTCCAATAATGAGTATGAATTATTGGATGAAGAAGAAACAGAAAATTATTTAAAGGAGATCAAAGAAAATGAAGAAACTCAAAACAATTAGAAAAACACTTTTTGTAGCTTATGTTGCACTTATTATGGTAAGTGCAATAACTACACCCATCTATGCAGCCAACGATCCAGTTACTGTAGTCAACAACTTCAGTGATTTCATGTTTGGAATGATTCGTGCCATTGGTATGATTCTTCTTGGATTTGGAATTGTACAGGTCGGATTATCTTTAAAGAGCCATGATCCAAGCCAAAGAGCCAATGGATTTATGACAGTAGCTGGTGGAATTGTAATTACCTTTGCCAAGGAAATATTAAATATCATCGTAGGTTAATCATATGGATGGAATCATTGATAACCTTACAAGTGCTTTAAATACATGGAACAGTAAACTAGCAGAGATTTGGTTATTACTGACGGAATCTCCGGAAACATTCAAAGGTGGAGACATATGGAATGTGATTCTAAAAGTACATGATGCCCTTCAGGCAATTGGACTAGCTTTACTTGTTCTCTTTTTTGTATGGGGATTAATTAAAACTTGTACAAGCTGGCAAGATGTTAAACGACCAGAACAAGCTTTTAAACTGTTTCTAAGATTTATTGTTGCACGAGCACTTGTTATGTATGGAATGGAATTGATGACAGGTATCTTTGAAATTGTACAAGGTATTATTTCCTCCATTACTGAAACTGCAGGACTAGGAATATCCTCTGAAACAGTATTACCACAGGAAATCATAGATGCGGTAAGCAATACAGGATTTCTAGAATCTATTCCATTATGGGCAGTGACACTTTTAGGATCCATATTCATAACCATCTTATCTTTTGTGATGATTCTTACCGTTTATGGAAGATTCTTTAAGATGTATATGTATACAGCCATATCTCCAATTCCACTTGCAGCAGCTGCAGGAGAAAGCACGCAAAACACAGCATTCACTTTTATTAAGAGTTATGCAGGTGTATGTCTTGAAGGTGCCATTATTGTACTTGCATGTATTATTTTTTCAGCTTTTGCATCAAGTCCACCAGTAGTAGATTCAACAGCATCTAGTGTATCCATGCTTTGGAGTTATATTGGAGAACTTATTTTCAACATGTTAGTTCTTGTAGGAACCATTAAAATGTCAGATAGAATTGTGAAAGAAATGATGGGATTATAAATTTCAAAAAATGTAAAAATTCATTTTTTACTTGACGGCCCACTTCGGCCATCTATATGATTTGCTTGTAAGGAGTGATAACATGCAAGAATATAAAACTACTGGTGAAGTAGCAAAAGAAATTGGCATTTCTACTCGCGAACTTAAATACTATAGAGAACAAGGATATTTTGTGCCATCAAAAATCGAGACACACGGGAATAAAACAATTTGTTATTATGATTTAGATGATATACAACGCTTAAGTCAAGTTAAACTTTATAAAGAACTTGGATATACCACTAATCAAATAAAAGACATCTTGGAAGAAAAGGACTTTGATAGAAAGCTCATTTTAAATAATCAAATAAAAGAGTTACGTAAACAAAAAAAACACATTCAAAATCTATTAATCGCAGCAGAGTTTATGGATATGTTATATGCAGATGAAGATGAAAATGTATTTTCTTTGCAAGATTTTGACGGAAATATTGATTTATTTGCAAGTGGCATGTATGGAATGTTTTCTGATGATGGTGAAAAAAATATAGAACAAGCTACATTGCAATTAAGTTCAACTTTTAATCAAAAATTTACGATAGAAAATATAAAACAACTAGAGAAAGATGGAGATACTCTTATTACTATTTTTCAAAGAATACGAAAAATAGTCCAAAATTATGATAAGAATAACAATTATTCAAAAGAATTTAGTGCATGTGTAAATGACCTTTTAAAACTTTATTCCACCTATTTACCTATAGAAGAATTAAAAGACAATACTTTTACAGAAACACAATACAAAGCAATAATGTTATTCATGTATAGATTTATCACTTCGTTGAGTGTTGAATCTTTAGTAGATATATTTTTTTCAAGACAAGGATCTGCAGAAATTATTGATGAACTATTAAAAGTCTATTTACAAAAAGGAGATGAAAAAAATGGATAAAATTGTTAGTAAAATCGCAGCTTTAGGCGTTCCAGGATTAGTGTTTTTATTTGCGGTTGGTGCAACAGGATTAGCAGGCGCTGCTTCAATCACTGCCGCTTTAGCAGCATTAGGTCCAGGAGGTATGATTGGTGGAATTGCCACATTAGGAATAATGGGGTTAATATCTGAGGCAATAGCTGAATATGGATTTGATGCTATTTTTAAAGCTGTAGTTATTGAATTGTATAAACGAGGTGAAGACCCTGACTCATTATTCATAAAAATTGATAAATATCCCGTATCCAAAGGATTAAAACTGAAATTGAAAGAAAAAATAAAATTCTTAGAAAAAGAACAAGTAAAAAATCAAGATAACATTACTCAACAGTAGAAATAATGATTTTGAAAAAGATTAATTATGGATAACTCTATGACAAATGGTCTAGCACAGGAGATTCCATATTAGAAAAAATCAGATTTGCATAGCCGTTGAGATGACTGTTTTTAATTAAAAGGAGAGAACGAACTATGGGAAGAAAAAAAAGAAATTCATCACTAGTACAAGAATTAATTAATGGGAGATGGACTATGGATCAAGAAGAATTTGAAAATAAATATAATTCACTATCTCTAGATGACATGTGTAAAGTTGCTGATGCTATTGATAATATGCAAAATGAATATATGGATTCTGACGATGTGGACGATGATTGTAATGAACATCTAAGTGTATATGATGCAGCTTTAATATGGCAATCAAATGGAAAAGATGAAGACTATATGTTCGGGTATACTGAAGAAGAACTTGAAGATGCCTTATAATTATTTTTTTAAATATTACTTCAACTAAATCTAATAATCACTGTAAATTAAAAATGGGAACAACCGAGTTCCTGTTTTTTTATGCCTATTAGGCAAGAAAGGAAGACAAAATGAAAGACTATATCACAAATACAATTATCTTAAAAAATGGAGATCAGGTTGAAATCGTAGAACCTGCTTCATTACCATTAAACCAAAAACTAATGTATCAGATTGAAAATGCAGAACATAAAGTAATTATCAATAACCAAGGAACAAAAACTGTTATTCCTGTAGAAAATATACTCTTCGCAACATCGAGTCCATTAACTATTACGCATGAGGAACTAATAGATGAAATCTAATTTTGAAATCAAGATCAACAAGGAAATACGAGATTATACAGAAAGTATCTTCTTTGGATTATCTTTAAGACAAAGTATATTTTCTATTATTGCCTGTATCATAGCTACAGGTATTTATTTCCTATTCAATGATAAATTGGGTACAGAAATGACAAGCTGGCTATGTATGTTAGGTGCTGCACCATTTGCTGCACTTGGTTTCATTCGATTTCAAGGAATGTATACCGAAGACATTGTGAAAACTGCACTCTACTCTCTTCTACTTTCTTCAACCAATCTAATCAATAAACCATTTGATTTATATGAAGAAATATTCAATTCAATCATTAATCAATCTCGAAAGGAGTCAATTGTTCATGATAAAAAGTTACGAAAGATTGAAAAAGCTAAACAAAGAAAAAATAAAAATTCCTAAGTATGTTCAAGATACCATTCCTGTAGATACCATCTACAAGGATGGTATTTTTCGTTGTGGCAACAAATATACAAAGAGTTACAGATTCTTAGACATTAATTATAAGATTGCTTCTGGCGAAGATAAAAACAATCTATTCCTTAGCTACAGTGATTTATTAAACTCTTTTGATTCTTCTGTTATGACTAAGATTACCATTAATAATCGAAAAGTGGATATTCGTAAATTCAAAAAGAATATCCTCATTCCTTTAAAGCAAGATGGATTAGATCCATACAGGGAAGAATACAATAATATGCTTTTGGATAAGTTATCTGAAAGTGATGATATTATCCAAGAAAAGTACATCACGGTTACTGTATTTAAAAACAGTATTGATGAAGCAAGATTCACCTTTTCACGTATTACTACAGAGTTCTCCACTTTATTTGCAAGACTAGGAAGTTCTTGTATTGAACTCAATGCAGAAGAACGATTAAAGATTCTACATGACTTTTATCGGAATGAAACTGAAGAATTTAATCTGAATATAAACGATTTAGCTAAAAAAGGACATTCCTTCAAAGATTTGATTACTCCTAGAATGTGTAAATATCACAATAAATATTTTGAATTTGATGGTAAATACGGAAGAGTCTTATATCTCAACAATTATCCAGGTTTCTTGAAAGATGAATTTGTTTCCGAACTTTGTGATCTAAACCGAAACTTAATGTATTCCATGGATATCATTACCATTCCTACAGATGAAGCGGTACGAGAAGTAGAAAACAAATTTTTAGGTGTTGAAAAGAACATTACGGATTGGCAAATGAAACAAAATCGTAACAATAACTTTTCGGCCATTATTCCCTATGATATGGAACTACAACGAAAAGAATGTAAAGAATTCCTGGATGATTTAATTGTACGAGATCAAAGAATGATGCTTTGTAACATAACCATTGTTCATCTTGCAGATTCTTTAGAAGAACTAGATAAAGATACAGAAACATTAAAAGCCGTGGCTCGTAAATATGTTTGTGAACTTGAAACATTATATTTTTCTAAAAGACAACTCGATGGTTTACAAACTGTACTTCCCATTGGAGTAAATAAGCTCAATCTTACACGTACTCTTCTTACAGAAAGTGCTGCTGTTTTCGTTCCATTTAGAGCACATGAGATCATGCAAAAAGGCGGTATCTGGTATGGACAGAATGCTATTACCAATAATCCAATTCTTTGTAATAAAGCTTTACTACAAAATCCAAACTCCTTTGTATTAGGTATTCCTGGTGCAGGTAAATCTTTCCTTACAAAGGAAGAACTTGAATTTTTAATTTTATCAACCAATGATGACATTATCATTGCTGATCCTGAAGGAGAATACGATCCAATCATTAAAGCACTAGGCGGACAAATCATTCGTATTGGAACCAATAGTAATGACTATATCAATGCGATGGATATGTCAGAAGGTTATGGTGATAGTGGTAATGCCATTGCGGATAAATCTCAATTCATTATGTCTTTATTTGAACAATTAGATTCCAATCATGGTGGTATATCTCCTATTGATCGTTCCATCATTGATCGTTGTGTTGCCCTTGTATATCAAGAGACTCATGTTCCAACTTTAAAGCATCTCTACAAAAAGCTATTAGAACAAACAGAACCAGAAGCCAAATCGCTAGCCATTAAACTTGAATTATTTACGAATGGATCACTAAACATATTTGCACATGAAACCAATGTCGATATCCAATCTAGAATTCTTTCTTTTAATATCTTCAATTTAGGAAAACAATTAAAAACGATGGGATTACTTGTGATTACAGATGCGATTATTAATAGAGTCAATGAAAACTGGCGTAAAGGAAAACGTACCCATGTCTTTATTGATGAGATTCATGTTATTTTTGAAAATGAAGAAAGTGCAACCTTCTTTGCATCGGCATGGAGACAATTCAGAAAAAGAGATGCCTATCCAACAGGAATTACCCAAAACGTAAAATACCTTTTATCTTCTCAACAAGGTACAAGCATGTTGTCGAACTCTGAATTTATTGTCATGTTGAATCAATCTGCCAATGACAGAGAGGATCTAGCCAAACTATTAAACATTTCAGAAGAACAAATGAGCTATATTACTAATGCACCAACAGGTTGTGGATTAATCAAGTATGGTGGTTCAATAGTTCCATTTGTAAATAAGATGCCAAAAGGATTACTATATGATTTAAATACTACTAAACCTGGTGATAAAAAGATTGCATAATTCAAACAATTTCTAATTTCAGTGCTTTCAAATTTCACATATGCTACAATCAAATTAGATTAGGGAGTGTGATTTTAATGGAGGACTATGTGTCTTTTTATTGATGCTATTTTGTGCTATATGGATTTTATGCATGCTTTTTTGTCTATCTTTATTCCGCTCGTAGTTATTTATAATGGAATCGTAGGCTTAGTCTGTTTGGTCGTGTATTTTATCTTAAGGAAGAAGCAATTCTTTACGAAATATACAGAAGGCTATAAATACGTCTTATCTAGAATATTAAAATATGGGCTCCTCATTTTTGGCATTGTTTTCATAATATTTGCCATCATTCTAGCAATTTTACTGTTTTGTTAATAAACAATCTATTCAATGAACATTTACTTCTACAGTAGATGTTCTTTTTTTACATACAAAGGAGTTGATTGATTTGAAAGACATCAAGACAAAACAGAAAGTACAGATGATTAAAACAAAAGATTCTAAGGCAAATATAAAACACTTTATTAAGCAGCACACACTTCATACACGCAATACGGATAAAGATACTCGCCAAGAGAGTATTTCATTCGATGCAAATGTACAAGCTACAAATTCAGTGAAAAAAGCTGCCAAACAAACATTTGTTGAATCGAGTTATCGCACAACGAAGTTCATTAAAGAAAAAAGAAATGAGCATAAAATCAAGAAGCAAAATACATTACCAAATCGTAATGAGATTCATCCTCAAAAAGCATCTTATATTTCCAAAGCAAAGCATAGTGTAGTTAATAAAGTAAATGCTTCTAAAGTCAAACAAACAAGTGAAAAGATTGTTTCTACACCGGTTGTTCAAAATACAACAAAAGCTGTTAAAACAACGTACAGTGTAATCAAGAAGAGTGTATCCAGTATTGGTGCACTCTTTTCATTTGGTACAGGAATCATCTTATTACTTGTGCTTGTTTTATTTATTGGCACATTTGGAGTACTAGCACAAGATGGTGGATCCAATAGTGAAATTGTTTCTTTAAGTGAAGAAGTCATTGCGTATGAAGATACCATTCGTAAATATGCCAAAGAAAATGATATTGAAGACTATGTATCTTTAATACAAGCCATTATGATGCAAGAATCAGGTGGTAAAGGAAATGATCCTATGCAAGCTAGTGAGTCTGGATATAATACAAAATATCCTAGAATTCCTAATGGCATTACAGAAGCTGAATATTCAATCGAAGTTGGTGTTAAAACTTTTTCGGATTGTATTAAAAAAGCCAATGTAAAAGATCCATCGGATACGGAACATATCTACTTAGCATTACAAGGATACAACTATGGAAATGGATATATAGAATGGGCACTTACTAATTTTGGTGGATATTCTAAATACAATGCACAACTATTTTCAGACAATAAGAAACAAGAATTGCATGTAAGTGGATATGGTGATCCACTCTATGTAGATCATGTTATGCGTTATGTAGGAATTACATTTCGTGGTGGAACCAATCCTAACTTTAATAATTTAGAAGCATGGGTAACAAAAAATCCATATGCAAGAATTGGTTTATATGGCCAATGCACATGGTTTGCATGGGGTAGATTCTACGAATTATATGGATATGATCCAGGCTTTACTGGTAATGGATGGGATTGTGTCGATGAATTGCTTGCTTGTCATCGTGATAAATTTGAAAGAGCCGACACGCCAAAAGCGGGAGCTGTTTTTTCTGGTATTGGTAAAAACCATGTTGGTATTGTACTCAAAGTAGATGGAGAAAACATCACCATTCAAGATGGTAACTATGATGGTAAAACCAACACATTCGAAGAAGCAAAAGCAGACTGGAAAACAAACACCTATGCCTTATCAGATCTTAGAAGAAGGTATGGCGGTATCGTATTTGCCAATCCAAAGTAAAAGCGAAGACTCATCATCTTCGCTTGTTTGCTACCTTATGCTGTTTAACAATCGCATTAGCTTCCTCTTCTGTACGATACAACTTAGATTCACGAACACGAGTACCAGAAGTACCACAATTGCCATTACCATCAAAGATAATGGTACAAAATCCACCAGCATTCCGTACCACCTTAGCTTTTCTTACAAAGATAGCAGAAGCAATAAAGTAAACAGTATCTCCTTCATTGAATCGTTTCAAATTATCATCTCCAATAGAATAAATTCTCTTTGATTATTTTACCCAATCAGGTTGATAATGTCACTATGCGAGACATATCTTTTACAAAATAAATTTTTCTCATAAAGATATAACTTGGGAACAGCGTAAGCTTGGAACTATTTATGAATCAATCGGAAATGCATTTGTAGGAACAGCAACTCCATATTATGTGGAAAGCGGCCATTTTTACCTTGAATCGAATAATATCAAGGATGGACAGATAAATCATAATACTGAAATTTTTATCAATGACGAGTTTTATGAAAAGCAAAAAGATAAGTGGCTTCATACGGGAGATATGGTAATGGTTCAATCTGGACATGTCGGTCATGCCGCTGTAATCCCTGAAGAACTCAACAATTCTGCGGCTCATGCATTGATTATGTTTAAAAATCCGAGGGTAGAAATTGAACCATATTTTTTAAACTATCAGTATCAGATATTAAAATCAAAAAAGAAAATTGAGAACATTACGACAGGTAATACTATCAAACATATTCTTGCTTCGGATATGCAACAATTTGAAGTAGATGTACCAGAATTGGAAGAACAGAAGAAGATTGCAGAGTATTTTGAAAACCTTGATAACCTTATCACCCTTCATCAGCGTGAGTTCTAAATAAAAATTATCAACTTAAATTTGCTAGAGAACGCATAACTATATCTACATCTTGATTTTCTAATTCTTGGATAATATGTAAATACGTTTTTTGAGTAGTAGTCATACTTGCATGACCTAATCTTCTTGCAACACTAGCTATTGAAACACCAGCATATAATAAAAGTGATGCATGTGTATGTCTTAATCCATGTATAGATATTGTTGGAATATCAGCTTTTTTACATAGTCTAAATAAAACTCCATTAACGGTTGAATTATATATTTTATCGTTGTTTTTAACAAAAATAGGTTCATCACTAGGCAGATCTTTTAATAATTGGGAAAATTGCATAACAGTTTTCCAATCTAATTGAACTTTTCTAACAGAAGATTTGTTTTTTGTAGGTAAAAATCCACCTTGTCCTTTGTAATCCCATGTTTTATTTATCGAAACGACTTGCTTTGAAAAATCAAAATCTTCAGGAGTCAGTGCTAAAGCTTCTGAAAATCGCATCCCCGTTTTAGCAACTAAAAGAATAAACCAATCCCAATTAACTGATTCTTTTAAATCTAAAGATGTCAGTAAATTATGAAGTTCGAATTGATTTAAATATTTTGGCTTTTTTTCACTAGGAGTTTTACCTTTGATAATAGCTTTTCGAGTCGGATCTTTAGGAATTAATCCTTCATCAACAGCATCTAAAATAGATCCCTTTATTTGATGATGAAAATCCATTGTAGTTTGTCTTTCATGATATTTAGCATAATCATTGATTAACTTTTGATATGAAATTCTATCTAAATCACATAATTTTAAATTGGGTACCAATTTTTCTAACCAAGAAATTGCCATTTTATATTTTGACAATGTAATTGGACGTATAGCGCCTTCTTTATAAATACTTACCCATTCTTTATAGTATTCAACAAATAATTGATTATTATCCATAGTCATTTTCCTTTCCACTCACGCTGATGAAGGGTGATGAGGTGGTCTAAGTTGGAGAAATACTCACCGATTTTCATTTGCTCATCCTTACTTGGCAATAAAACTTCAAATGTTTCTACACTTCCTCTTGAAATATTCAACTGAGATGAACCAGCCCCTTGTAGTTTAAAATATCTCTGATGAGAGTTAATATAAGAAAACAAATATTTAACATCCGCAATGCCATTATTCCTTAATAATGCCACACGCTGATTCAACACAAATCTGTTGTTTTCAGGGATTATAGCTACTCTCCCAAGCAAATCACCATGTCCTACATCACTAAGAACCATTACCAAATCATCCTTAATAAGTGTTTCTGCTTCTTCATTAATGAACTTGGCGGAGGATTTTAATCCACCATCGATAGATATAGAATTTAAGTTCACCAACTCATATTTTCCAACATCAGATTGCTTTTCTTCGTGCCCTGTTCCGTTGCGATATGTTGTTAGTTCTCCCAACTTACGCTGTTCCCAAGAATAATCCTATTACAAGCGTTCGCGCACCATCATAAGAGTATATCCGAGTAGATTTTGACCGTTCCATTTATCTTTATTTAGTCTATTGGGGTCTTTCATTGACAACCCAATACCCCAAATACGGTCTTTTACGGCACACTCCGCCAAAGCAGCATTTCCGGTTGCTTTGAGTTTGTCTTTTAGTTCCTCATTTTGCGAGAACTTTGCCAAAAGCCCTCCGTAAACTACAATTTGACGAATACCGTTCCACATACTCTCATCATAGTTTGATACCTGCCTACCAAGTAATTTGATTTCGGCAACATCACTTATTGATAAGATTTGAGCTGCTACCGCTTCATCTCCAAAGCAGATTGCTTTGCGGTACATCATAAATTGTTCCATCGAAGAAAACGCTACACCGTCCACCGTAAAAGGTGACGGATACCAATTACTCAAATAGCCGTTATCTTCATCGGGATTGTGAAAACAAATAATATCCATTACACTTCACCAACTTTTTGCACTGCTAAATCAAGTTCCAAGTCGTGCAAACCATAGTATGCCTTTTTTATGAAATCGAGCGGCACTTTTTTAAGTACCTCGGAACTCGGAATATCGTAATACCATTGATAGTAAGCATAAAACTCACCAATCCAGTCAGGCATAAAGCCATCAAGAGCTTTGCCGGACTTCAAGGAATACTTTTCGGTTTCGGTAAAGTATTCCCACAATTCTTTGGCATCCATTGTGTTGACATAGGCTTTTGCCTCATCAATACTTTTTCTTGTTTTGCTTGCCATATAGGTCTTAATAAAATCCTCAGTATCTTTATCAGGATAAGTTTGAGCAACAAAGTCAAATAGCTTACCCTGATTTTCTACCACATCATTCAAATAATCCTGTGAATAGGCTCTCATAATCATCACTCCTCAAACAGTGTACTGAACACCTTTGTTACACGGTTAGCGTCGGAATCAACAAGTTCACGCATTTTCTGCCTTGCGGTAATGTCTCGCTGATTGTACTTTTCGTTAAACTCTGTGTACTCAACAGTTTGCAAGCTATTTGCCACTTCGTGCAGTTTGGAATAAGCAAGCTCGGACTTTATACAATACTGAATACCTAAGCCACCAAGTGACAGCAATTCCTCAAGAATATCCATATCAATATTGTCTCTTACAAATTCCTTTGCGATATAGAAATATGAGGCGTTTGCTCTCCAACCTTTGATAACATCGTACTTATCGGTATCTACACCATATTTTGCAATAAATTTCTTTGCAAGCATACGATAACGCTTAGAGTCGGCTGCGTCTCTGTGCTTCATCAGTTCTGCAAGCCACGCAAGAACGCCTTTTTCTTGAAAATCTAAAATTTTAAGACCATCTGTATCAAGTTCATACCGATGAACATATCCATTTGACTCATTTGGACGGCATACTGCCCATTCTTTTGCAAGGTCTATGCTTTCGGTAAGATAAAATCCTCGTCCGTAGTCGTGTTTTTCCTCGCCCTTACCGAATGTAGGCACTACAGTTTTGTCCGGAGTACCATGATATAAAGTTATTTTTTTCATTTTCTCTTTTCCTCCTAAACAAACATCTTTTCGAGCATAGATTTCTTGATATTTTGAAGCTTTTCTAACTCACGCTGATGAAGGGTGATAAGGTTATCGAGGTTGGCAAAGTAATCACCGATTTGTTGTTGTTCCTTAATATTTGGTATTTTTACATTTGTGTTACCAACAAGCTCTTTATTCAAGTTATTTACTGTACTTCCAGCGGCTAAAGCCTTGTATTGTGATAGCATCTGTTCTATGCCAAGCATTTGACATAAGAACTTCAAATCAAACACTTTATTAGTATCACGAATAAGGAGCCAACCATCGTGAATACAACCGTTTATAGCCATAATATAAGGTTTTCCAAAGCTCATAGAGTTCGATAAAATTAAATCTCCAGGATGAACTTCACGTGTTTTTGAAAGACCTTCTGGAATAATTTTCTCAGCTGTTTTAGTAATGTAATTTCCTTGTTGTGGTGCATCACCTATCTTCACCCAGTTAAGTCCATTTGCATCATTTGTAATGAATTTATCTATTGGACGTGGGGAACCACCTCTCTCAATAATCACTAATTCATTCAACTTACGCTGTTCCCAAGGGTCAGTAAATCCTTTGAATCGAATTTCTGGAATGTTACTTCCATTTTTTGGAAACATTTTTTCTAGCATAGATTTCTTAACATTTAACAATTTATTATACTTACGCTGATGAAGGGTGATAAGCTGGTCAAGGTTACGGAAATACTCGCCAATCTTTTCTTGTTCGGCGACATCAGGAATAAGCACATCGGCATTTTTGATATTGTCAGAGTTCAGGGACTCAAAGGTCGAGCCACAAGACAACGCTTTCCAATATCCGTCGCTGTCCATTTTTACAAGAAGTTGATAAATGAACTCGTTGCCTTTGATAGCCGCAACACCACGCCCGATTACCGCATTATAAGCGGTTTTTCCCATTGCACCTGCGGGTGCTCTTACACTCATTATTAAGTCGCCTGCATCTGCTTTCTTTGTCATTTGTGAAGTCCAAACTCTTGGAGATACCCAACCATTCTGCAAATCCGCATTGCCTTGAACAAGAATATAATCACTCGGTACATCTGAATAGGTGCTACCGTCTGGTGATTGTCCCATCGTTATTTGTACAGTATCTCCTAACTTACGCTGTTCCCAAGGGTCAGTAAATCCTTTGAATCGAATACTAGGAGTTTTATTATTTTCCATATTATTTTCCTCCTAATAATGTTTTGAATTCATCTAAACCAAGCATGTCAAAATCATTTCCTTCTAAATCATCTAGCATCGAAATTAAAGATTTTTCTGTTTTTGAAATTTCTTCTTCTAAATCTGAATAAGTAGTTTCATATTTCTTGGATAGTAAATCAATTTTAGTTTCAAAATCATTTAGTAATTTAATAGGCAAACCATTAATGCTTTGCATTAGTGGTTCAATCCATTTTGAATTTAATGAATCATCAATTTGTTCATAAGTTAGATTTTCAATTGTGGATTTTGTATTTAATTCCAATTCGGCTATTTCCGATTTTAATGCTTTATTCAATTCTTTTTTCTTAGTAACTAAAGAGTTATAATTTCTTAATTTTTTTCTTGTTTCTAACTCTACATCGGTATCTTTGATAAATTGTTTTATTAGTTTATCAACAATTTTATTACCTTCATCATCATAAAATTCCATTTCTTTTTCTTCATCTGTAAGGTTTTCAATAATATCATTAATTTCAGAATCGATTTCGGATACTTGATTTTCTTTATCAATCAACTCTCTCTTTTCTTTCAACAAATACCTACTTTGAATAAGATCAAATGGTAATAGATGTCCAATCCAACCTTCTTGAACTTCTACTTCTTTCTCTTTTTTCTTTTTGATGACCAAATTAGGATCCACAACTTTAGCAGCATCTATTCCTTCGGTTTGAATGATTTCGATATCTCCTGAAATCGTATTCCATTCATCATTTAAATATTGATATGCTTCATATTGATTTATTAAAGGAACATCTTTTAATCTGCTAAAAATTTCATTACTAATGATCTCTTCAGTTTTCGCAATATTTAAGTTTTCAGCATCATCAATTAGTAAAGTTTTTAAATAACCTTCAAAACCAGCAAAAGCATTTAGGTATTCATTCATGAAATGTTGAACATCTTGGTTATTTTTAATGATATTTCTAACATCTTCTGATTTTAATGTACTATATGGTTCATCATTAGATTGGAATAATTCATTCTTTAATGTTGGGAATGCACTCCAAAACTCTTCATATTCGTTGATTTCAGAATTTGGAATACCTCCAAACATAGACGCATAAATGTCATATGATTCTGTTTTTTCTGATGAATCTACATATCTTGGAATATTTAAGTTATAGTCATTGGCACGAATTTCATCACGGCTTACAACTTTGCAATATTTATCAATATCTTTTCTATTCTTAATCGCATCGGTAATTTTACGTATGTCACATGCTCTTAGTTTATTGTTTTTTCCTTCTTTAATAAATCCTTTAGAAGCATCAATAATTAACGTATCCGTGTTATTTCTCTTTTGTTTTAAAACCATGATAATTGTTGGAATACCTGTCCCAAAGAATATATTGGCTGGTAATCCAATGATAGTGTCAATCTTATTTTTCTCAATTAAATTTTTACGAATAGTTCCTTCTTCACCTCCACGAAATAAAACACCGTGAGGTAAAACAATTGTCATAATACCATCTGGTTTAATATGGTATAGATCATGTAATAAGAATGCATAATCTGCCTTCCCTTTTGGCGCCGTACCATAGTCAGCATATCTAGGATCATTACCTTTGTCAGTTGGATCCCACTTTTGAGAATAAGGCGGATTTGAAGTAACAGCATCCACATATAATGGTTCATATGTTCCGGTTGGATCAGAATCTTCAAAATCAGGCCAGTCCTCTTCCAATGTATCACCATTACGAACCTTAATATTATCAGGTAAAATTCCACGCATAACTAAATTCATACGTGTTAAGTTATACGTATTTTTCTTTAATTCTTGAGCATAATATTTAATATTATCTTTACTATCCATATGTTTTGAAACACTCTTACCAATATTGATTAATAAAGAACCTGAACCTGAACATGGATCATAGATTTTAATTTCAGTTCTATCTTTTAAATGTTCAGCAATAATTTCTGACATTAGTAAAGAAACTTCATGCGGAGTATAGAACTCTCCAGCTTTTTTTCCTGCATTTGCTGCAAAATTAGATATTAAATATTCATAGATAAATCCTAAAACATCATAATCTTGTTTATCATCCATAGGAATATCTTTGATTAAATACAATAAATCTCGAACTGCTTTACTTTGTTCTTTAGCAGTAGAACCTAAGTTACTTAGTCCAGTTTCTAATGTTTGGAATATTCCATCAAATACACGTTTATAATTCGTACCAATTAAACGACTGAATGCAGATAGAGCATCACGTACATTTGCAATATCAAAATCATGTCCTTCACTAATCCAAGTTGAAAATAAATTTTCATAAGAAATAAAATATCCTAAACCACTTTGCACAAATTCAACAACTTCTGCATCTTCTTCATTTACTGATTTTATATCTTCTTCGGCAAAGTCATTCTTTAATAAAAAGTCTTCTTCTCTATCTGACAAAAATTTGTAAAAGATAAAGCCTAGAATATAATCTTTATATTCACTAGCTTCAATCTTAGATCTCATTTTATTAGCTGATTCCCATATTTTTTTTGCTAATTGCTGCTTATTCATGTAACATCTCTCCTTAATTTTTTGAAAGTTTTATTGTTTGATATTGAATCATTTAAATTAGTGACTTTCCAAATTGTTCAATTGTATCTTCAGATCCTCTATCTGATACATTTTTTCCCATTGCATTTTCAATTAGATTCAATAATTTTTTTGCTCTGTCAATAAAGTAGTTATCAAAATCGTCCTGCTCTAAATATTCGAAATTAATCATATGTGATTCAATTCTGTCTTTTAGTTCGTTTTCTGTTAGCCCATTAACTTTGTTTAATATAGTTTGTATATATTTACTTGGAGAATCTCCTCCAATTGATCTATTTGTTGGTGGCAAAATAGGGGTTTTATTTACAATAGAATTATATTTTTGACGCTTAATTCCTACTTTTTGACAATATGCTTCTGGAAAAATATGATGGATATCCGGTGAAAGAATGACACTGTTTA
>OIYR01000563.1_pt1 | contig 20464 bp, 12 predicted proteins | sample 1588221 | NCBI WGS metagenome assembly OIYR01 (sample SAMN03283292) | human gut metagenome | biome: human-associated habitat; material: feces | host: Homo sapiens | place: Peru | collected 2012
TTTTTCTATTTCGGTTGCAAAATTACGAAAAGGTTTCTGCAACTTGGTTGCAAAAGCCCTAGTTGTCCTCTTTTTCTTGCCGATTCTCTTACTCAGTCGTTTGGCTTCTTGGGCAAATTAAGAAGAAACGTGAAGATTATAGCCCATCGAGATGACATTCTCGAAAATGAAGGGCATGCCGTATCAAGTAACGACATGCCCCTATTTCTTTATTCTTTATTTACCATTTCCCAATCCAAAATGCCTTTGCCTTCTTCGTCTAGTTCTATGCCTAAGCCTACTACCTCTCGCTTGTCGGCCTTGAAAGGCTCCAGGTATTGTCGGTCTAGGATTTGCTTGATGGCAGCATCTTTACCACCGTTGCTTCTCAACTTTAATTCTATTATATAGATGTGATGAGTAGTTTTGACAATGAGGTCGATTCTGCCAGTAGAAAGCATGTGCTCTACTTCCACCTTCAAACCGATGGCATATCAGCTTCTTGTCGCATGGTCAATGCAGGCAGTACGCATTCGTATAGCGCCTGTTTTACCTCTTCGTTTGGGAAGCCTAAGTGATAGACATTTCCTACGCACGATTTGATGGTGAGATAACCTGATTGATATAAGAAGAGTTCTGGTCCTCCACCAGTGACATCGGAAGTCTCCAATGTGTTGCGGAGAATCATGCAATCCTCAAAATCCGGTAGGCGCAACTCAGCATCTTTAATGAACTTCGGCAGCATGGAAGTGGCTCCCGAAGATGCCCAATAACTGTTGAGGTCCTGGGTGTCAAGCGCATTTATAAGGCTGAAAGGATTGTAGATGTCAACCATGTTTCGGCGACTGAAATGGTAACCGTCGTAGTAGTCCTTCAGTTTGTCGTGGGTTTCCTGCAAAGTCCATCCGTTTACCTCTGCCATTTTTTCAAGTTCAGGCTTGAAGTTTTCTTTTATCTCCTCCTCAGTGATGCCGCAGATGGCTGCATATTCAGGGAGGAAACTGATGTTGGTTAGATTGTTGAGCACGGAGAAAAGGGAAATCTGTGTAAACTTGGTGATGCCTGTGATAAAGACCAGACGCTCGTATTCATCATCGGCCTTTAAAATGGCAAAGACTTCACGATATACCTCGGTACATGCTTCGTGTTCCGGGGTCTTCCAGGAGTGCTGGAGTGGAGAATCATATTCGTCGATGAGGATGGCAACCTTCAAGCCCGTCTGTTTGTATGCCGTCGTAATGATGGCGTCAAAGCGGTCGGCAAGCTGGGCGGTAGGGTCGGGAGTGATGATATACTTCTCTTCGTAGTATCCGAATCGCAGATTCAGGTATGAACACAAGGTTTCCGCATTGGCGCCTCCACGGCTCATGTCGAGTCGAATCACGGGATATTCCTTCCAGTCCTTTTCCAAGTCCATGATTTTGAGACCTTCGAAGAGTTCCTTTCTTCCTTCGAAGTAACATTGTAGCGTATCAATGAGCACAGACTTTCCGAATCGGCGAGGACGGCTCAAGTAATTATACCTTCTACCTTTGTTCGCCAAATCCCAAATGATGTCAGTCTTATCTACATAGAGATAACCTTCTTCTCTTATCTTGTTGAAAGATTGTATGCCTACTGGCAGCTTTCTGTATTCATTGTTTGCCATAATCATTTCTCCTATTCCTTTCTTTATCCGCAAAGATACGGCATTTTTTTGGATTGTGCAAGTTTTTGGCAATTAAAAAGATGTAAATCGTTTCCGACAGGGGGGATTGCAAATCCCCAGGTTTGATAAGTCGAACCTTTTTATACGACGGATTGCAAATCCGTCGAAACTGCAAGACTGAACTGTACTATCGCTGTGCCCTGTAAGTACTATCGTTGTGCCTTGTAAGTATTATCGTTGCTGCATCGCTTTAACGTAAATAGTCTTCGGAGTAACCTTTACTTGTTGCCAGAAGGACTAATAGTATAAGCCGGAAAAGCCTATCTCTCTAGCCGCACAACAGCTGTTGTGCGCTTGCATAACAGCTGATATGCGCTCGCCCAACACCTGTTGTGCAAGTGGAAATCAGCTGGCGGGCGGATATTTATTTTAAATCTTCCTTTCTTCCGTGAGGCGTCCCAGCGGATTTGCAATGCGTGAGGTGGCTGTCTTCCGTGAGGCGTCCCAGCGGATTTGCAATCCGCTGTTAAAAAATGTTCGACATTTTCTTTGCGGATTTGCAATCCGCTGCAACTTGTAGCGATAATCCGCCAGTTTCAAAAATACTCTTCACCCTTCACCGGAGTGGTGTAAGTATTTGTGTATGAGCTGATTTGGTAGGGTGAAGAGTGCGCTCGACTCTTCACCACCCTTCACCCCAGATTTTTTCGCTAGCTGTTTATTGATTGAGGGGGGATTGCAAATCCCCTGGTTTCATAGGTCGAACATTTTTTTACAGCGGATTGCAAATCCGCTGGGACGCCTAACGGAAGACAGACGCCTGACGGAATCCGTGCGTAATCCGTGGAGCAAGAATGCTCTGTTAACTCAGCGTAATCCGAAGAATAAAATATCCAGGTGAAGAGTAGGTGAAGAGTGGTGCGCCACTCTTCACCTCTCGCAACCCCAGTGTTTATCGGGGTTTCAGGCGATTTGGTGAAGAGTGAAGAGTAAAAAAGAGAGTGGGGATTTTCTCTCCCGACGTATCGTTTTGTGCCTGGCGATGGCATTATATTGCCCTGGTAAAGGGCAATATAATGCCGTAGTGAGGCAATAAGCGCTGGAAGCGTCTTTACCACTCGTCAGTACTATCATGACGACCTCTCAGTGACGTCTTGACTCCTTGTCAGGAGTATCCTGGCAAAAAGAAGGGCTGGACTTTCTCACGAAAACCCAACCCTTCTTTTTAAAACAGCTGTTTTTATACTTTAATTATATATAAGTAAAAGATGTTATTGTATTTATCACTTATCTAATGCTTATGGAACGTATATTAAGCGGATAGGCATCGCCTTGTAGCGGCCGGTGCTATTACCATCATATCCTTGTACAAAGCGGGCATTAGTTATATTCTTTACCCTATTGTATATGTCAAGGTAGAGATACCAGAAGCCATACTCTTTACTACTTGTACTGAAGCCTTGGTAGCCTGACAGTAATGTCTTGCTCCACAAATTAGCGTGAAACTCATCCTTGAAACTTTTGTTCTCGTAATATCCGCTGATTGGAATATAGATGTAATCCTTCAGTGAAGGACTCTCTGTCTTGATGCGAGTGCAATAATACAGTTCACCTGTAGATGTTGTCAAAGGATCAATTTTTGCAGTATCTGCAATAGCCTCTAGCTCGTTGCCCTTTGGTACACCAAATTTACCAATTGAATAACTTTTGATATAGTCTTCATTACTTTTCTTATTTGATATCTTGAAATATCCACCTATCGATCTTTTGTCATTGGCAATCTTGGCAGAACCTGGCGAATAGAAATCGCTGTTGGAAGCTCCCAGGTTGCGGTCTAACATATAGTATGTCTTGTCCGTACTAGAAGTACCATCTTCAGATGGCTCTTTTACATTAACCTTCACAACTTCGTAATAGAACCAACCCTTCTTGGGTTCACCTAGCTGGTGTTCATTTGCTGCAGATTCTGTTATTTCACTAAATACACCCGTATGATAGATAGGATACGTGATGGTAATCGGATGAGCAGCATCTTCTGTATTCTTGATTACAAAACCTTCTTCGGCTGTCCACAAATCGAAGTTATTGGTGCTTAATTTCACTTTATAATAGTTATAGCCTTTGTAAACTACATCCGAATAACTGATCTTACCGGAATACTTCACGATTTGGTCATTTGCTTTCTTTGGTATCAAATAAGAGATAGTATTATCTCCTACGCTGAAGTGCAATCCCTGATTTCTGCTCTTTCCCTGATTCTCGCTAGGTTTTACACCTTGCATTGTATGATCTAGCCAATCAAAGTAGCCAATAGGATCAGCACCATCGTTTAAACTTATGAGCGCCTGTCGATCATCTGCACGTTTAAAGTCGTAACCTTCCTGGCAAATCTTGATGGTTCTTTTCAGATCACCGGAAGTGATGGTAATTGTACCTTCACGAGCTTTCTCCGATTTGTTGTTTGCAACCAATGTGAGGTTGAGAACAAACTTGGTTCCTTGTGGTGCCGATTCGTCTGGACTTTTTGGCGTTGTGGTGGATTGGCTGTATTGTGAATAGCCAGTTATCCACGATTGCGCATCTTCGCTGATTTCAACCTTATAGAGATTATTATCTGTTGTATTCTTTGTTTTAAGATTTGTAACCAAAGTGATAGGAGCAGTTGTACTTGAAGCATCAACCGTCTGTGTACCACAAACGCCCAGTTCGTAGTCTTTGCAGGCAATCATATCTACAATCTCCGGGTTATCATCTACCACGGTTACCTTCAGACGATTTTCTGGCTCAGCCTTTAATGCTTCAGGTTCAGTAGCGTAGCCTGCATCGTTTACAGAAATAACCGTCACGATATAGTTGTGGTTACGTACCAATGCATATTGTGCAGTTTTTTTTACATTATAGAGAGCTACTTTATAGAAACCTTCTGTACCCTTATATTTTGCCTTGATAATGATGTCTGCCTTGTTTGCAGAGGTTTCATTTACAGCAACTACAGCAGCAGAACCTCCAGCAATATATTGGTTGTCATCCATCAAATCTGTAGTTTCTGCCAAGTTTTCATTGGTAGATTCTTCGTATTTAGCTGGTGCAATAGAGCCTTTGCTGGCAGAATGCCATACATGAAGGTCTGTGATTTCGAAATCACTAACGCTTGTTTTTACTGTAACTTTAGCACATTGACGGGTAAGCGAAATCTTACTGTTGTTCATCAGTTTGCTAAGTTCAGCTTTGCCCCAACAGATTGGCTTTGGTAAATCAGGAGTGATATCTTCCATAGCATCAAGATCTGCAGCCTGTGTATCTGTCAAGTTAGGAACGTTGGCAACTAAATGTACCGTTTCTGTACCTTTAGGAAGGTTCATGTTGATTTTTCTATATCCGTCAATATCGGCTGCGGCAGCCGTATAAGCGGAAGTACAATCCTGCTTTTTCAGAAAAGTACCCGTTGCATCATAGCATACAAGCCACAGAGAAGTAATGCTCTCTGTAGTTTCGCCTCCAGCCCGGGTTGAGATTTCCTGAGGAGTGAAATTAGGTAATTGTATGCTCAGCGTAACTCCCTCGGTAGGGAGTTCGTCCCCACCGAGAGTAATTGCCTCTAAAGAGTCCTTACATGATGCAAGGCTTAAGAGCAATCCTATCCATATCATTAAAGTCTTTATTCTTGTCATCATTATATTTTCTATCTTTACTATTTAGAAACTTCTAAGGCTTGCCTTCATGCCAGCTGCTACCATCGTAATAGCCGAATATCTGGTATCCGTTTTTTGCATCGTATGTGCAATTGTAGCTGTCACCATTGAAGAGCATTGTTCCATCGCTGTTGTCATCAAAGCAGATTTTTATAGCTCTTTCATATTCGCCCTTTGGTGCTTTGAAGCTGAGAACCGTGCGATACCAATCACCTTCTCTTACGTTGCTTTTTTTGAAATGGTCAGGATCACACTTCAAAGTATATGCTTCATTTGAAGAACTCGACTTCCCGAATCTAATTTTCCATTTTTTTATCACATTTTTAGTATATATTACATAGTCTACGTTTATAATAGTCGGCTTGTCATCATACACGCGATAATATGGTAGGCAGGTTGGGTCATAGAGATACCAGCCTTCACGATCTTCGTAGTTGAACAAAGGTATGCCTGGATCCATGAAATGCGGAAAACGATGAGGGGTACAACCACCATTGTCATGATTTCGGCCATTACCAAATATAACGAGAGTTCTACCTGGTTTGATCTTCTTTTTGACTTTCGGGTCACCTTCATTCTTTGATCCTTTGTTTTCTGCATTAAATGCCATATCTTTATAATACCATCCTGCATTATTAACGTCGCCTTCCATTTTTTCCCCGGGAAATTCATCTGTAAATAGCCATACTGTATTAGAAATGGTATTTCCATTATTTTCACCATTCTGTGCATACATATACATATAATGTTTATCTTGATGAATGCTTTTATCTCCTTCCCAGTTGTATCCGTTGTTAGTATCATAATACCAACCATCGTACCAGTTGTTATTATTATTGTCAGAATAACTGCTATTTGCGCCAGTATATTCTGCGAATTGTTCTTTAAATTGTACTTTTAATTTTTCTTTTTTATCATCTTCATTATCATTTTCGTTGCCATCACCACTTAAGTATGGGTTTCCACTCCAATAATATATATCATTGATAGCTCGCATGTAGATACGATAAGGACCGAACTTCGGTTTTACTGTAACAGTAACTTCTTGTGAAGCAATCTCGTCACCGTTAATGTCCTTCAGCGGAGATAGTGTGAAGTTATAAACGGTAGTCGTCTTAGGATCTACGGTTTCCTTTACCTTCATCACGTACTTTCCATATACCTTTATTCCTTCCTCTTCTACCGGTTCGTTGGTATAGTTTATCTCCAGGCGTGAAGGGGCATCACCACCAGCATTTACTATAGAACCAGAAGAAACTTCAGTTTGCGCACCATTGATGTTCTGATATGCTTTCAATCCACCCAAGTTGGTTTCAACCACAAAGTGTTTCTCTAAGACCTGCTGTCCGTCAGGATCCTTATCCCAATAGATAACTACGTCTTTTGGGCTTACCTTAAAATAAGGGGTAACATCATAATGTACTTCAATATACTTCTTGATGTTGTTTGCCTGTAAGTAAACTCTAGCTGTTCCTTCTCTCTTCCCTGTTGAAGGGTCCTTTGGAAACTCATTTATTGGTATATTTGGGTTGATGCCAAAGATAATATTGTTGCCATCTCTTTTTGTTTCGATGATAACCTTCTCATTTTTCCCACCAACAATCTTAGAGTCAACACAGTCAAAATCTACAACAGTTTCGCTTGATTTATAAGAGATAGTATCTCCCTCAGTAGAAGAGACTTCTGCCTTGGTCTTGTTAACCCATAATTTAGTATGGTAGAAATCGGCATTGATTTCTACTGGCTTCCAGTCGCTCACTTTCACATCGCAGTCAAGATCCATATCGCCATAGCTTTTCAGCTTACCTGTAATTTCATAATAGGTGCCACGAGGGAATGTAGGCAGAGCATCTGATGCGTTCTGCTTATGTCCCAGTTCAATGGTATATTGATTCTTGTTGCTGTTGTTAACTATACCGTTAATCTTCAATACAGTCTGTTCCTCTGCCTTAGAGATATAACGCTCTGGCAGATAGTAAGTACCTTGAAAGAGCCACTGCTTAGCGTTCGTTGGGTTCGGTGTACCCTTATCCTTATAAGCATCAGCGATTTTCACAACATCTTCGTTAGCTACATCTTTGTTAGCTTCTTTGATTTCATATTCACCTTTCTGATAATAACATCCTTTGCTTGCGTCGCCTGTAGGAGTACTCTTATAAAGAGGTGTATCTATGCCTTTAGCATATTCTGGAGTTACATCTGTCTGGGTAAACTTACCATCCCATAATAAATGGGTAGAAGGAGTAAGCTTCTGTGCAGCAATATCTGTTATGCTATAGCTCTTGTCATAAAGATTATCGCTCGCAGTTGGGTCCATAATAAGATTCAGCTTAACCTTTACGCATGTAAACTTCAGGTTAGCTGCTACCTCTGTATATTTATCACCACTTTTTTCTATTTTTGTATTGATGATATTACCGTTTACATCCTTTGATTCATAAATCATCGGGATGTTTGTAGAAACAGGCATTCCCGGTTCTGTTCCAACGCCATAACTCAGTACTATATTTTTGAGATCATCTTCAGTTTTGATAGTCTTACCACTCAACACCTTGTTCATGTTGGCAACCACATAGATATGGTAAGTGCCCGGCTCGATATTGAGCTGATAGTTAGCAACATGCTGCTCTACCATCATTGTAGCCAATGGGGCAGGGAGCGTCTCTACCAGGAGCTTGCCTTCATTTCCTGTAGGGAAAGCATAGAGGGTCAGGTCGTTGATCTGGCATTCATCTACCGTAGCATTATAGGTAGGAAGGCCGGAAGCATCGTCGGGATTGGTGCCGCGGCTGCTGAGCACGGTTGGTACCAGCACGTGCAGGTTGCTAGACGAGTTGAAGGAGTATCCGTTACCCTCCAACTCGTCGGTACAACTAACTGCAAATAAACTAGTCAACAACCAAACTATGAAACCTATATAGATATGAAATCTTCTCATGATAACTTTATCTTTTACTTATTCCATCTCGATGCTTCCATCTCGATGAATGATTTACGATTATAAGTCGGCACGCTGTATGCGCTTGCTCCAGTCGAGGATGGAGATGCCGAGTTGCATGTACTGCCACTGGTCGCCTTTGAGGAAGAAGTCGAGCTTGTAGTCGTATTCTCTATCCAGGAACTCCTGGGCAGAATAGTTCATGTTCTCGAAGGCTCCTCTGCCTTGGGCGAGACAATCGGCTAGGTTGATGCGGACCACTTCTTCGCCCGTCTTCTTGTTCCAGATGCTCAGTATCGCATTCTTTTCGTTCTCGGTTACTGGATGCAACACGAGGCGGGAGAACATCAGGGCGGCGTGAGCGGTACGCTCCTGTACGGTACCCTCCGGAGTGATGAACTCGGTGGTCCAGGTCTTGTATGGGGTGTATGTCAACTCCTCGTCTGGGAGGAGAGAATTGTCGTAGTTGATGTAGCCATTGGCATCAGTTATCTGATAACTGAAGTCGTCGGCATTGATGTTGGTAGGCTCGTTGAGCTGGTGCAGTCGGACGGTGAGCTGCTTGGTATCTCTGACGAGGCTGATGGTATGTTTGGTTACCTGTAAGTCTTTTACTTCTACGAGATGGTCGCTGAGTCCCTGCCAGAGTGTGTCGAGTGGGAGAGATCGATTCTCTACGACAGCTGGATTATCCTCCGGGTCGTTGCCGTCAGGATTTTGGGCATCTCTGCGATTAGGAGAGGTGCGGTCGAGCCTAACATTTAAATCCTTGATGTCGCTGCCTACCTGGGGAATGGCGATTTGGAATTTGGCTCCATTAAGCGTACGGGTTTCTTCGTATTTCTTCTGGAATGCGAAGGTGGCGAAGCGATATTTGCCCGGTTCCAGATTCAGGCGCATGGTATAGTTATGGTCTTTCAGCGGCTGCGATGTTTCACTGTTGTAGGCATCTTGGCGAGTAATGAATTTACCCTGCTGATCATATACGAACACGCTTACTCCGCCTACATGATCATTGAACATGTCGGCACGTTGCACGTTGTAGTCGTACTTGAACTGCAGGTCAACTCCCATATCGCAAGAGGGCAGGTCATCGTGCATCAAGTCGTTGCAGCTGCAGAGCATGCTGCCGAGAGCGACGATGCTGCTGAATGCTGCCGTGCGGCTGATAGCTGCCAAGCTGTCGAATCCCCTTTCCATGCGTATCTTCCTGATCCAACTATGTAACTTTTTGTTTGCCATGATGCTGTTTTGGTTATTGTCTATATAAAGTTTCAAAATATCAAGTTGTGTTTCTGGCTTTCCACTATGGTGAAGCAGAAAACACAACTCGTATGGTTGAACGAAGGCGGGAGCCTAAGCTCCGCCTTTCGTTGTTATACTCGATTACAAATCTACGTTCTGTGAACGCTTAGCCCAAGAGAGAATCTTCACGCTAACCTTGATGTACTTGTCATCCTCATCGTCTGGAGTGTTAGGCTTAACGTCTGGAACGTCAGGATAACCAGGACCGCTAACGCTTTGTACATTCAACTCATACCAGTTGTTACGGAGCATACCATAACGACCTAAGTATGCAAGATTGTCGGTACCATAGACACCTGATTTCCAAGGAGTCAGGACATCACCGAAGTGCTTGATACGAGCGATATAGTAAGACTCTCCATTTGCGTAAGTGCTGATACCAGCGTTTTGGGTGAGACCCACCTTTTCGTTGACAGCTTTTTCTTCTGCTTCTGTAACAACATCATGTCCTTTTACAGTAAAGTTTGCTGCTGTAATAACGTGATTTCCTGCAGTTGTTATATTATTACCATCTGCGGCCAGGTTGATGGTTATATCATCTGTTGTTGTGACTGAAAAAACCTTAGAAACAGCAGCCTTGATGTGATCCTCAAGATCCTTCTTCTTCCAAAGAGCGACGCTTGTACCGACCTTGAAGAAGGTCTTACCATCTTCTTCAGTAAAGCCATTTGGAGTATAGCTAGCCTTGAAAATGACGCGAGTGGTCTGTCCCTGCATCATATTTGCAAGGTTGAAAGTATTCTCGAGGCAGTACAATGGTTTAGTTGGGTCTGCTGTTACCTCTGTATTTGCTGTAACATAGTTAAACTCTGCTGCACGAGCAGCCTCATCAGTATTGAGTGTACTGTTGCTGTAGTTAGGGTCTTTACCCCAATATACACGCTTTACAAGTGTTTCTGGATTGTTATCTACGAAACGCTGAGTGGATGGACCGGATGCTGCTGCTGCTTCGTTCTTCCAAATATCCTCGTAGCCTAATTCATCAACATTATGGATAGGGAATGTCTTCTTATTGGTAACATCCAAAGCCCAATTGCTGATTTTAACCTTGTCGCCTACATATGTACTACCACCTACATCTTCATACTTAGTGGCAGTTGTCAATGTAACCTTAGCAAGACCACGCTCTACGTAGATGTCAGCAGCAGCGTCGCCAGAAGATGCTTGTGCCTCTGTAGGGAAAATCTTGTTCTTGTCGATAGCAACTAAAGTAGTTACGTTCTTACCTTTAGCATTGTACAGAGGCGCATTTGCCATATAGAAACCCTTGTCGGTTTTATCAAATTTGTCTGTTGCATTATCTGCCTTATTCCAAGCAGAGTACGTGGTGGTTTCATCTGTAGGCAAATTAACCTTTGCATCTGCACCAGAACCATTGTTCAAAAGTACCAATGCGAAGTAATCGCCAGACTTATCGACTTTAGAAAGCTTTGCTGTAATCTTGGCTTGGGTAGTTACACCAGTTTCACTTGGGCTCTTCCATGGTTGCATTGAACCCAAATCAACATGCTCTACGAAGGTATATTCGCCTTCCGAAGTTGCTGTAGTTGGCTTCTTGAAAACCAGCAAAGTAGCATTAAATACATCGTACTCGTTAGCATCACCATCCTCGAATGTAGGATCGCCATCTGCACGTGTTCCGCTTGTTGTAGGCAAGTTGATAGAGAAAGATGCATAGCTTGCACCTGTCTCATTCTCTCCAGAACCATTTCCACCATTTACTAAATCGTTGTTGCTAGAGCAACTTGCTGTCATAGCAGCTATCACTGCTAATCCAAAGAAATGTTTAATTCTCATGATTGATGTGATTTTATTGTTAGTTATTTCTTTTATTGTTCCGCCTTCATTTCCCCGTAAATCTTTCTGATGCGTTCAGCTTCCTTTGAGTTTCCAGCCTTGGCAAGATGCTTTTCGGCAGTTACGAGGTCGCCCTTCTGCAAATCTGTGCAGGCGGCATTGAGATTGGCTGTCTCATCATCAGGGAAGAGACGGACGGCAATATCAAATACCTCGTTGAACTCTGGAGAACCAGGCTCATAGGTCTGTGCCACCAGATACATCTCCTGTAATGACAACTGCTGAGGCTTGGTCTTTAGGATTACCTTTGCCTCTTCAATGTCGAAAGGACGAACGGTATAGGTTACCGTATAGTCGCTGTGGCGTAAACGAGGATAAATCTCACTCATGATGTAGCGATAGCTAGCCGGATAAAGCTTCTTGATTTTCTGGTCCTTTGCATCGGGTGCCAATGATGAGTTGGCAACGGCAAGGATGGCAGACTTATCGGCTAAGTTGCTGGCTTCCACCTTCTTCTTGAATCCCTCCCAGTCTTCCGGGGTGGCGTGATAGGTGAAGAGCTTTTTATCGATGGTGTAGAGATTGCATACATAATTTCGCAGGGCAGCCGCACGGTTGTTGGCGAGTCGCACGTTGTTGGCGTAAGGACCGTCTGGCGACGCATAGCCATGAATATCGATATTGGTGATGCTCACATCCTTGTCGTTCTTTACGAGGTCGATGGTGGATGTAATCTTTCTCAGCTCTGTGGCATTCTCACGGAAGTCGGCAAGGATATCGCTCTTGTTGAGCTTGAAGCTCAGGTAAGCTTCACCCTTTTCGGCTCTCACCTTGATGGCTTCAGCCTTTGGCTTCACGTAATGGTCGCGACCAATCTTGGGTATTGGGTTGATGACCGCCATCTGGGTGGTATCCTGATCCATCAGGTTGCCGCATCCGCAGAGGTCTTCCGTCATGGAGAGGTTGAATGCCTTCATCCACTTCCTGTAGGGAAGGGTCTGCGAGAAGAGCACCTGCTGCTCGGTATCATTCCTGCGTCTCACTACCACTGCCTGACTGTTCTTCAGTTTGCTGCTTTTGCGCAGGTATCTGATGTTCTGGTTTTTGCCATTGATGATAATGGGATTCAGGGCAATGGTATCTTCTCCGGCAATAAGCGGAGTGAAAACCAGCTGTTGCTCTGATTTGAGCTGCAGACTATCGAGATGGAGACGGAAAGCAACCTTGAGACTGTCGCTCTTCTTCTGTGTCAAGACACTGTCTATCAGAATCTTGCCTCCAGCCAACCGTAGCTGCGAATCATCTATCTTCTGGGCTTGGACAGTCAATGCGCTCTGTGCAAAAAGGATGCAAAGGGGCGAAATGACCGCATAAAGCTTCATTTTCTTCATATTCTTCATCTTGTAAAAGAGGGTTTGATTTGGTTTTTACTATCTCGGTGATATCGTTCCTAGAATGCGTATATCAGGGAGAGGGCAGCTTTAGTAGGACCTACATAGTTGCGATGGTCCTTGTCAAGACATTTCTCACATCTTCCGTAGAGCTTGTATGGGCTGTAGATGTATCCTAATCCGATGGATCCTTCGAGATTGAGATGCTCAGACAGCAGCCATTGGTATCCGTAGGTGAGACCACCACCGACATACCAGCCTTCGTAATGTCTTCCTTTCTCTGTCTTTGGCAAGATGCCGAAAGGCAGGTCCACATTTTTTATGTTGTATTCACCTCCAAGGGCATGGATGCCGAAAAAGTGGCCTCCAAATTTCTGGCAGGTGTACCAGCGGTACTCTGGCATTACGTTCCAGTAGCGCAATTTCTTGTCGCCTGAGAACTTCCAGGGATTCAGGGCGCCGAAAAGCTGAAAAGTGCTCTTCTTGCCCGTGCCTATTTCTAGACCAGCATTGAGCGAGGTGGTTGCCAAACCAAGTAGGTTGGTCTTCAGTGCTACCTCTTGCGCTCGGGTTATTACTGTTGAGAGAATCAGCAGTAACAACATCGGTGTTCGTTTGAACGATCTCTGCTTCATCATCATATTTTTACTCTGTTGATTTTCTTTCTTAAGGATACTGTTAGCTGTCCTATTCTTTATTGTCATTTACTTATCATCACAGGCTTACCCTTGTAACAAGATGAATGTCACTGGGTTTCCTTTTCGGTTGCAAATATATGATGAATTTCTCAAAGGAGCTGCAAAAAAGTGATGAAAATCCCGTAAAACAAAATGCAAACGTTTGCATCGTCGTGCAAAATGTGTGGGAGCACAAAAATTGTGAATATGATATAAGTGCCTGATATATAGAAAATAAAAAGCGAGGGTGTAAATTGCACACCTTCGCTTATGAAACGTTGTTTTTTTGATGAATTTCTTTTTTGTGATTGGAGGAATGAAAGACGGGGAAAATCCGGCTTTTGGGGGCTATTTCAGAACTTCCATCGCCTTCTTCAGACCTCTATCCACAGCCGAAGCATCGTTCTGGTAGAGCTTCTCCTTTTCCTCTCCGGTCATCTCGTCGAGCAGATAATCGGGGGTGATTCCCACACTTTCCAGCAGGTTGCCCTGTGCATCCTTGGTAAGCGAGAACGGCATATAGAAGTAGAGGTAGCTTGTTACATTTCCTATCCATCCTCCATTGCTGGCTTCGTTGTCGGAAGTGAGCATCGCCTGCGCTCCGTAACTGTTTCTGCCTATCGTCTTCACGTGGTCGCCCTGACTTTTCAGGATGAGGGTTGTCACCTCCGACATGCTGGCACTGTAGTTGTCGAGCAGGATGGCGGTAGGGATGTTTCTGCCCAGGCTCTTCGGCGTTACCGTAATCTTCTGCGGAATCCAAGGCGTATAACTGTATGGATTATTATCCTCTTTTTTGCGCACGTAGGCATAGACGGCTGTCTGGGTGATGAGATAGTCGGTAAGCAGACGGGTGTCTATCACGCTTCCGCCTCCGTTGCCACGGAAGTCGAGAATCAGCTTCTTGATCTCGCCCTTAGCCAGAGGCTCCAGGAACAGGCGGCGGTAACCTTCTACGCAGAGATGATTGTAGGTAAACTTCAGGTCGTTCCAGTAAGCGTAGAGTTCCCGCTCGTGCCAGAGATAATCGGCAAGTGCCTGGCAATACCAGTTGGCAAAACCGGAGGCTGAAAGCATCTGCTGGTAACGGGCATCGCCCTGCAGCTTCTGTCGGATCTGTTCGCCCATGCCGCTTGCATCAGCAGTAATAGGTAACAGCTTGAGGAGATTCGGCGACTTCTCGTAAGCCTCGCTGGCGAAAGCATAGAGACCGGAATAATCGCCCTGGTTGCTGTAAGCCGCCATCTTCTTGCAGGCTTGGGCTGCATCATCCGAAGCCAGATAGCTATCCATATCGGCAAGCAACTGCGCTGCCTGCTGCTCAGCCTTCTCTCGCTTTCCAGCATCTGTAATCAGTTCCTTCGCCTTGTCTGTTATCTTGGAAGCATCCAGATGATAGGTGCTGGCGGCATTGTCAGGGAGATAGGACTTCTGATACTCGTGGAAACAGTTTTCGTAGAGGGCAAACTTGTTGAAGCCGAGGTAATAGGTGCCCGGCTGCTCCTTCAGGTAACCGCCCATGATGCAGAAACCATCCGAGGTAATCTCGCCGAAGGCTGTACCATCCAGGTTGAGCTGGTCGCGGGTATGGTTCCAGTGAGCATTCAGTGGGAAATACTCGGTCTTGTTGCGGAGCGTGCTGTTGAATCTCACCGTTTCCGTAGAAGAGTGGGAGACGGGTAGGGTAATTTTGACATAGAAATGCTGGTCGATGATCTTGTCGATGATTTCCTGGAAATACTGTTTTGCCTTGGCGTTGTCTTCCTGAATCTCCTGCTGGGTAAAAGCTGAGGTATGCTGGAAGGTCTTCAGGGCATCAAACTTGGGTTTGTATTCCTTGTACACCTGGTCCCAGGTCTGCGAAGATACGGCAGACTGCTCATTGAGGGTGCAGTAGCGCTGGTTCATCACGCTCCAGAAAACCTGGAACAGGTCGCCATACGACTTGACATCGGTATCGGAATAATCGGAAATCGATTTCTCGTTGGCATCATTGTCTGCCACACAACTGGTAAGCGACATTCCGGTAGTGGTTGTCGCCAGGAGGAAGACGAAGAGGCATCGCATTCCACCTTTTATATATATAGGGGTTCTCATATTTTAAAATGATTTTTTAGAACTTATAGGCAGCCGAGGCTGTGATGAGGCTGGAGTTGCGTCGGGCAGTCTTGCTGGTACGGGCCTTATCCTGGTAGATATGCGAGAAGCCATATTGGAAGTTATACCCAATAGAGCCATCTAATCTTCCGAAGGAATAACCTATCTTGATGCCTGCTTCTCCGCCAAAGAGACTGCGGCGGAGATGGTTCTCATTCTTCTTGAAATCGTAGGTGGTGTTATAGCGGATGTAGGAACCATCGCCCTTGTACCCCTCCATGATGTTCATCGGATACATACCCTTGGTATGCATGGAGGTGAAGTACTCGTAATAGACGCCTACCTGCGGCTTGATCCACAATCCCTTCTCGTGGTAAGGATTATGGAGGAGATAGTAGCCCATATGGAGTGGGATGCTGATGAAGTTGTTGTTGTATCGGGTGTTCCAGGAGTCGCCGCCCAGATTCTGGTACAGGTAGTCGCGCTGAATGAAGCGGATGCCAGCTCCTACCGCCAGCTGATCTACGATATTGTATTCGGCACCGATGGCAGCCGTGAAACCCGGTCGCACCTTATAATAAGTCTCCGACAAGCCCGACACATCCGTATCGAGCACACTGCAACTGACACCAGCTTCTGCCTCCACCTTCCAGCGGTAGGAGCTCTGCTGTGCCAGAATGCCTTGGCAGCAGAAGCCAAGGGCTATGGATAAATATACCTTTCTCATTTCTTTTCAAAAATCTTGCAAGCCTTGTTTCCTGCGATATAAGCTACGTATGCTTTTATTTGATAGTGAGGATAGGCTTTCTGCATATCTGCGGCATAAGCCTTTACTTGTTGACAATCTTCTAAGCGTGCCTCTTCCAAATGATCAACAATGCCTGCGTCTTTAGACTTGTAATATTTAAACTCAATGATGCGGCAGTCGTTGTGGAATGATGTGCCAGGAATGCCGGTCAGCACTAAGTCAGCACGACCTGATGGCAAGTTCTGTTCGATGGCGAATGTATAGCAATTGCTCAAGTAGCGGCTCAGTAACTCGAAAAATGAACAGCGAATGAAATTCTCGTTCATCTTGTCAAAGGCTTGGGCTGGAAGCTGACCTAAGTATTCCTTAACATAGTTATGGAATAATGGCTCCAGTTTTCTGTCTCTGGCAAATGCCTCGTATGTAGGAACAAACTTACGGGCATTGTCACTGATGCTATTCAATTCGTTGTAGTAACTCATATATACGCTCTTGGTCGTCAAGTTTGGCAAAGCCATTTTGTAATTGTCCTTCAGGGTGGTCATACCCAAGTAGTAGAGACTGATAGGGTAGAACTCTGGGGAGAAGAACTTCTGCTTGTTGAACTTGCTGCGTAAATCGGCTTGTGAATAGTACAATTCTCCATCCATCAACAGGCTGTCGAGCATCTCCTTGGCATTGTCGAGCGTGATGGTCAATCTTCTTATCCAACTGGTATCGGTGCGCAGGTTTTCATCTACCATTTCCGTAGGGATACCACCTCTTAGCTCTGCAAAGTTCTTGAGGAAGTAAGTCAGGATGGTAGAGTTGAACAACGGTTCTGCATTTGGCAAAAAGTGGTAACCGTCATAATTGTTGAGTATCAGAGTCCATAATTCCTCGAAAGAGGCTTGCGGACCATATTTGTTGATGACATACTTCAGATATTGGGCTGCTTCCTTATGGGTAAAGCCCAATAAGTTGGTAAATTCTGGCTTCAGAGTCAACATTTCTGCTATGTTGTAGCCACTGGTTAAGTCATCCATGGTGACAGGCAGAACTCCTGTGCAGAAGCAGGTGCGGATAGTTCCTTCGCCAATGCCAGCCTTGATAACCTTGAAGAAAGTTCGTAGGAAACTTTCCCCTGTGGTCAGGTCCTGGTACAGCGAGTCCTTATAGACAACTAATAGCTGGTTGGTAAAGTTGTCGTATTCATCTATTAATATATAAAGAGGTGGAAGATTATGGGAAGAGATAAACTCGCATACTTCAACCAACATGTTAGAGGCATTGCCATCCTCTCTGAACCTGAAATCTCCAAATAGGTCTCTGTTGCGTTCTACCAATGTACGGAGTGGACTGCAATTCACGGCGTTGAAGTTCTTCTCGATGTCTTCCTTCTTGCTGGCAACGGAAGTCGTGGAAAAGTCATATCTTACTACGAGATATTGGTTGTGCTCGTTTGTCGGGTGTTCGCCAATCCAAGTTCCACCAAATAAATCCTCGAATTGTGTTGCCATGTTGCGGTCGTAATAGTGAGCCAACATGGAAACGAGCAGACTCTTTCCGAATCTGCGAGGACGGAGAAAAACAGGCGCTTTGTAACGCTCAAGCAGTGGAATATAGTTGGTCTTGTCCACATAGTAATATCCCTTGTGACGAATCTCGGCAAAGTTCGCCACAGCGTATGGTACGGTAATATCTGCTTGTGAGTATGTCATGGTCTAATTTTGTTTAATATAGTAAAACCAGTCCGGCAAATGCCGAATAGAGAATCATGCGGATGGGATTGATATTCATTACCTTCACACCGATGAAGGTGGCAAAGAAGAGGGCGATGGAGATATAGAATCTCCATGGATTTTCTGGAGTAGAAAAGTTCTCTCCGTTCATCAGAAGCAAGGCTGCGGCACCCACCAGGCCGACAATGGCTGGGCGGAGACCGATGAAAATGCTCTGTACTGCAGAGGTGTTCATATACTTGTACAGCATCCTGCTGATAAGAATCATCAAAACAAAGGAAGGGAGAACCAGGGCGAAGGTTGCCATGGCACTTCCGAGAATAGCCATCATACCGCCCATGCCGGCGTTATGAACAGCTGTATAACCGCAATAGGTAGCGGCGTTGATACCGATAGGTCCCGGAGTCATCTGCGAAATGGCGACGACATCGGTAAACTCTTGCATCGTCATCCAATGATACTGGGTAACCACCTGACCCTGGATGAGGGAAATCATAGAGTAGCCACCTCCGAATCCGAAGATGCCTATCTGAAGGAATACGATGAAAAGCTGAAGAAATATCATTTCAATTAATAATTAATAATTGATAATTAACAATGAGGCTTACGCCTTTGCCTCGGAGGCTTCTATACATTATTAATTATACATTGTACATTAAACTTTACTCCGTTGGTTGGATAAACTGTCCATAGATGTATCCACCTACGGCAGCAGCGATAATAATCCAGATTGGGTTGACGCCCAGAAGCCATATCAGGAGGGCTGACAGGATAGGAATCCAGCAGTTGACAAGCGAAATTCCGGCACTCTTGGCAAGCGAGAATGTAGGTACGGCTATCAATGCCACGACGGCAGGACGGATGCCCGCAAACATGGCAGCAATCACCTTGTTGTCTTCAAACTGATGGAAAAACATGGCTATCGCCAGGATAATAAGAAACGATGGCAACGAAGCGCCGAGGGTGCAGACGATGGCTCCCGGTGTCTTTGCCAACTTATATCCGAGCAGGGAACTCATGTTGATTGCCAAGGCTCCCGGACAAACCTGGGTAGTAGCGATGGCATCCAGAAATTCCTCCTTCGTCATCCAATGATGCTTATCGACGACTTCGGATTCTATAATAGGAATCATGGCATAGCCACCACCAAAGGTGACTATGCCAATCTTCATAAATGTCTTAAATAAATCTGTATATTTCATTTATTTACTTTACTCTTTCTTCAATCCACTGACGTGCATTGACAAATGCCTCAATCCAAGGAGTTACCTCGTCGTTGCGGCGGTCAGCTGGATACCAGGCATTCTGCCATGGGAAGATGGCACGCTCCAAGTGTGGCATCATAGCCAAGTGGCGACCATCTGCAGAGCAGATACCTGCTACATTGTAGTCACTGCCGTTAGGATTACCTGGATACTCTGCATAGTTGTACTTCGCAATGATGTTGTAGTGATCCTCTGGCTCTGGCAAGTAGAAACGGCCCTCGCCGTGAGCTACCCAGATACCGAGCTTATCACCGCTCAGGCTACCGAACATCACACTGTCGTTCTGAGGAATGGTCAAACCGAGGAATGTACTCTCGAACTTCTTGGATGTGTTGTGGCAGAGGTGTGAACGATGCTTGTGCTCAGGATTGATGAGGTTCAACTCAACCATCAGCTGGCAACCGTTGCAGATACCGAGTGAAAGGGTATCCTCACGGGCATAGAACTCATCAATTGCAACCTTAGCTTTAGGGTTATACAGGAATGCACCGGCCCAACCCTTTGCCGAGCCAAGAGTGTCGGCATTTGAGAAACCGCCAACAAACACAATCATTTTCACCTCTTTAAGAGTCTCACGCCCGGAAATAAGATCTGTCATGTGAACATCCTTAACGCGGAATCCGGCAAGATGAAGCGCCCAAGCCATCTCTCTGTCGCCATTAGAACCCTTTTCTCTAATGATTGCAGCAACAGGAGCATCTTTTGCCACTGCATTCTCACCAACAATATTACTTAGCTTCCCGACAAATCCTGCAGGGAATTTATACAGCAGCGGCTGTTTGCTGTAATTTATATATCTATCGTTTGCACATTTAACTCCAACCTGCCTTATATCAAACAGATATGATGTCTTGAACCAAAGATCCCTCAAATGATCTATATCTAAAGAGAGGCCGGCAGGATTCTCCCCCTTAATTGCAAAATCACTTACTACAACCTTTCTTACAGGAAGAGGGGTACCAATAAGTAAAGCCTTAGGAGCTGTAGCCTCTATCTCTGCCAAAATAGGAGAGGTAACAACATTTATGATATCAGATACCTCCTCTAATTTAGAAGCATCTACCTGCATTACAACACCTGGAGCCTCACTAAAGAGCATCTTAAAGATAAGCTCTTTGGCAGTCTTGCCTTTGTCTGCGAAACATTTTGTACCGCAAGCGGCTTCGGCCACCTGAGCATACATATTAAGTATCTTGCCATTGATTG
>OIYR01000571.1_pt1 | contig 20269 bp, 25 predicted proteins | sample 1588221 | NCBI WGS metagenome assembly OIYR01 (sample SAMN03283292) | human gut metagenome | biome: human-associated habitat; material: feces | host: Homo sapiens | place: Peru | collected 2012
TCGGAATCAGCAGAAATTCCCTTAATTCATTTTTAAAGAAAAAAAGCTCTTAATTCATTTAAATTAAAATTTGCACGAAACGCCCGCTTGAAGGCAACCTTTTCATTCCCTACAAATACATCAAAGTTTCCAAAACACTGGACGCGCAGTTTTCCTTCATCATACTTAACCGGTATGCGCAGATTCTCAAGTGAATTTTCAACATCAATTTTCCGGGCAGGTTTTAAAATATATCCGCTGGCATTCAAAGAAAAAACATTGACTGCATATTCAGAATAACCCAAAACAAAAACTATGTTTGTAGAAGAATTTATTTCTTTAAGTTCCTTATTCTCTGTCTTTTTTTGTTTTAATTCCAAGAACAGTATAACGCACAAACGGAATTCTTTTTAAAACTTCATACAAAATCGCAGTTCCAAAAAGTCCTGAAAGAAGCGTAAAAATGTAAATTGCAACCGGCGGCAAAGTTGAATAATTTTTTAGTAAATATGCAATTCCTGTTTCGCAAAAAATATGAAGAGAATAAAAACCAAAATTTGCTTTTGTCATATACTGAGCAAATTTTCCCTGTTTGTCAAACCAAGTTTTTGCACAGCCAAGAATTGCAAGACACATTGCCCAGCAGTAAGCATTTGTAAACAAACTTTTTAAAACTGAATCGTCCGTATAATTCTGTCCAAAATAATACCAGACATAAACACAACCGGTTGCAACAGCAAGGGCCAAAAACGGAATATGCATCTTTTGAATTTTATCCTGAACTTCATCATGCGAAAGAACAAAATAACCGATTAAATATGACGCAAAATAAATTCCGAATCTGTAAACTGTAATTACAGGCGCATTCAGAATCTGACTTGTTCCCCATAAAATCAAAACCAAAAGAATAATCACAGCATAATTTGATTTTTTGCAGAAGTTATAAAAGAGGTCATTTTTATCAAGCTTTTTAATTACCGGAAGAATTATTGAAAAAAGCCACAGCATTTGCGCAAACCACAAAGGACCTATTCCGCTTGCAACAGAAATAAAATACAGTGCAATTTTTGGAAGGGATTTCATCTGTTCAAAACCACCGCCAGCTTTTATATTCAAAAATCCGACAAGCCAATAAAATACAAAAAGCCCGATTGTAGACGGAACAAGAAGTGTACGTGTTCTCATTTTGATAAAATCTTTTGCAGAATACTTTTCAAGTGAATAACGCGCGCACATTCCTGCAATCAAAAAAAGCAGAACCATAAACCACGGATAAACAAAATACAAAAATGCATCCTGATACTGAACCGGTGCAAAAGAACCGACACCGCCAAACACTCCGCACGCATTGAACAAATAAAATACATGATAAACAATGACAACAAGAACAGTTGCCCACCGGATATTATCAAGATAAAGTTTTCGCATATTTTTCTCCCCATAAAAAGTTTGTACCGCAAACGTTGAGTAGATAAAAGTTGCACTATTTGTGCCGCTTTTATCTTACCCTCCCATATGTAAAATAATTATAACACTTTGATTGTTGTGTGGCAAGTTTATTTTTTTTGATTCTGCGTTTTGTATTTTTGACAGGAATCAGCAAATTCAGCCAGTTAAGTATTTTCAGCGAATTGAATAATTTAAAAGTTATTACAATGAAAGATGAGTACGCGGCTGTCTGCGGAATTACAAAAGAAGAACTTTTTTCTCAAATGCAGCCGGAAATTAAGGCACTTGCAGACAACAACAATATGACTTACGAAGAGGCTTGTGCAGCTCTTACAAAAAAAACAGAAGAATGTTCAGCTGACGGGCCAAAGTGATATGGTTGTAGAAACAGAAAGCGCTGTTTATGTTTTTGGATTCAAGCTCGACGGAACTGTAGAAGAAGCACTCGCGCAGATTGATTCTCTGCTTTTTTTTCATTTTTAAAACGCGTGGTCTGTTGTAACGCTGAATAAAAATAAATGGTAAGTTTGAAAGTGCGAATATTGAACATAAAATTAGTAAAAGCCCAAAATGACCAAATGAATTAGACATGGTTATTGGAAGAAAACTGAATAAAAAAATCATTTCATGAACTAATTCAGATTGAGTCATTGAAAGAATTAAATTTTCTTTTGAAAAATTCTTGCCTCTAAAAATTCTGTCGTCATAAGTTAAAGCATGGTTTTTCCAGTGTTTTACTTTTATAAAATTGTAAAAGCGTTGTTCAGATTTTGTTCCCCAAAAATATTTTGATTTTTTGTAATTTCTGTTTCGCGTTATTAAAAAAAGAAGCAGAGCGCAAAAAGGCGGGCATAGATGAAAAATCAATAATTCAAATGAAACAAATGTTGAAGCAAAATAAACAATATAATTGAATGTTGTCCGAAAGCTGTTGTAGCGAATTTTAAAAATAAAATGTAAAACTAAATTTAAAATCAGTATTCCAAGTAAAATAAAAGGAACAAAATTAAATTTCTTTTTCATAACTTTATTATATCAAAACGTTGCTTTTTTACAACACAGAGGGGAAGCAGTTATTGGTATATATCCCATGTTAAATGATAGATTTTTTTAACCTCTTGCTGTAAAATAATTTTAACAAAAGGAAGTAAAATGAACGACATAATCCAACAGATATTATTACAAATGATTCAGTACGATGCAGGAGATGCAAAACGTATTCAACATTTTATAAAAGTATACAGTTTTGCTCACACAATCGGGTTGCAGGAAAAATTATCTGTGAAAGAACTTTTTGTTTTGGATATTGCTTCGATTCTTCACGATATTGGAATTCACGAAGCAGAAAAAAAATATTCAAGTTGTAGCGGAAAATATCAGGAAGAACTTGGTCCTGGTGAAGCAAAAAAAATTTTATTAAACTTCAGTCTGTCCCAAGCAATTGTAGACAGAGTTTGTTTTTTAATTGCACATCATCATACATACAATGCTGTTGACGGACTTGATTATCAAATTCTTGTTGAAGCAGATTTTTTAGTAAACGCATTTGAAGATAATATGTCAAAAGATACAATTCTATCTATAAAAGAAAAAGTTTTTAAAACAAAATCCGGAATTCAGATTTTAAATACAATGTTCAATTTGTAATAGATCCGAAAATAAATTTACAATTACAAACCTGTCAGTAAAAACTTGAATTGTATTTGAACATGTTTTGCAACGCTTGTAAAAATACTTATTTTATATTGAATACATTGTTGATGATTTTTTTATTTAAGCTAAAATCTGCAAAACGCAACTTTCTTCTATTTAATAGAAAATAAATTGCAAAACCCAAAAATGCACCGACAATTTTATCAATAAGATTTGTAACAGTTCCGCCCCAGTAAGTTGCAAAAGAAATACTTTCTTTCGCAACAAAAATTCCCTGAACAGCGTTATCAACCTGCGGAATTGAAGTGTTCCCGTAAAATAAAATCAAGGAAAAAGTATCGCCGAGTGCAGAATTGGAAAATGCAGTTACAAGTCCGGCCCACAAAATGATTCAATTATAAGACAACCTTCATTGTTTTTTCTTGTCCAGTCAAAAATAAGGCTTGCAAAAACTGATGTTGTAATATGACACAGCATAAACGGAAGTGCAGTTGTAGAAAAGTGACTCAGCAAAAAAAATTGATACAACTGCAACAATCAGCGAAGGCCAAACTCTGCATAAATCTGCACAACCGATTGTCGCAACAGAATCCATATACAACGGAAACGCAAAATGGCTTGCAGTTTTTGAACCGGTAAAATTCAGTGCGATGGACAAAAGAATTACAAGAGGAGTAAAAAAATATTTTTTTAAAGTGCCAAAAGTGTTTGTTTTATTAGTCGTCATAATTGCTCTTGGGAATTATTTATTGAGGTCAGCCATGTTGAAATATCAATCACCCGAATTCCTTCATATAAGTATTCACTTTGGCGTGTGCGTGACAGAAGAATTTTTGGATATGCATCTTTGATTGCAAGCAACGGATTTATTTCGCGTTCAAAAGTCTGTCCATCACCAATGTAGTCGCTTACCTGAATATACAATTTTTCATTCTGCTTTATTGCAACAAAATCAATTTCTTTTTGATAAAGTTTACCAACATAAAGTTCATAACCGCGCCGCATAAGTTCAATTGCTACAATATTTTCAAGCATCCGCCCCCAATCCATGTTTTTTGTTCCGAGTCGTGCATACTTAAAAGAATGGTCTGCCAAGTAATATTTGTCTTCTGATGAAAGATAGCGTTTTCCACGTATGTCGTAACGGCGGATTTTATAAAAAGCAAAAGATGCACACAAGTAATCGATATATGATCCGATTGTTTTTGAATTTGCAGTCATTTTTGTGGTTTCAAGGCACGATGCTATATTTCTTATAGATGTGATATTTGAAATATTATCCATCAAAAAATCTACAAGTCTGTCTAAAAGTACGGTGTTTTTAATTTTCCGTTTACCTAAAATATACCGTACTACAAGGGCATTAAAAACATCTTTTGAAATATAACGGTATTTGTCTTCTATGCTTTTATACAAATATGAACCGGGCATTCCACCCTCTTTTATATAACTATCCAATTCTGAATATGAATCTTTCATTTTAAAAAACTGCATATATTCAGAAAGAGAAAACGGAAACACATGTATTTCAAAAGTGCGTCCGGTAAACAATGTTGCCAAGTCGCTGGAAAGTAAAAAAGCGTTACTTCCTGTAATGTAAATTTGATACAAATCGCTTGCATGCAGACTGTTCACGGCTTTTTCAAAACCACTGCACATTTGAATCTCATCAATAAGAACAAAATTTTGTTTGTTGTCAGATTTGCGTTCTTTAATGTAAAGTTCCAGAGCATGGTATTCTGCAAGGTTTTCAAAATCTGTAAGGTTAAAATCAATATGAATTATGTTTGTGTTATTTTGTGTGCGAAGATAGTCTTCAAAAAGTACGAGCAGCTTTGATTTTCCTGCGCGCCGTATTCCAGTAATTACTTTTATATCTGGTGTTCCAATTGTGTCTTTAAGTTTCTGTAAATAGTCATTTCTTTGTAAAAGTTCCATAAAATAAGTGGAATTTCTATTACTCAAAATGTCAATATTTTTAAATTTGAGTAATACATCTACGTTTCTGCTACTCATTTTTAATTTTTTTTGATTTTTGAGTAACTGACTTAGCTTTTTTAGGGTAATTTTCCCTTTTTTTTATGGTGTCGCACTTCAAGACGGCGAAATGATGTGGGCGTAAAATAAATATAAATAAATGAATTAAGTTTGAACTAATCTTCAAAACTTTTTATTGTAGGACAATATGGATTTTTAAAAGATTTAAAAACATTCAATATAGAAGATTTACGTTATGCTTGTAAAAATCACCATTTATTAATTACAAAGCATATGACTCTTCGATGTGAAGAACGAAAATTTTCTTCATGTTGTTGCAAGTTATAATGATGGTTTTGCACATATTATAACTGCTTATTTTCCAGATTCTAATATATGGAATGCTTCTTTTACTAAAAAAAATATCGGAGGTATAAATGCTTCTTTTAGATCTGGATGCTGTAAATGAAAGCGGACTTGAAATCTTGAATAAAATCCGAAAAATTCAACCTGAAATTAAAACACTTGTTCTGTCAATGCATTCAGAGCCGTTAAAAATCCAGCAGGCGTGTAACGAAAATATTTTTGAATTGTATTCAACTTTGAGCCGCAAAGAGCAGGAAGTTTTTTCTTTATTTACACGCGGAATGAATACAAAAGAAGCAGCGGCTAATCTTGGCAAAGGCAACCGTAGACAATCAGCGCACATCAATTTACCAAAAGCTGAACATTCACGATACACGCACCCTTGAAAATGTTGCAAAAGCGCTGGGAATTTAAGAAAAATTTGAACGGAAAATTTTCCCTCAAGGCCCATTAACCTTAAGGGAAATTTACTTATTCAACAATATTTCTAATTCCCTGCAGTTCCATTTTTCTCCGAGTATGTTGCAGCTTTCTGATTAATTTATTTTGCATTTTTATAACTGATTAAAATATGGTACGGTACAAAAATTATGGCCGATGTAAAAGCGGAAAAAGGATATGTAGACCGTCCGATTAACAAAAATCTTTTTTTCTTCTATTATATATAATATTCTCGGTCAGTAGATTTCTAAAAAAGCACACCAGCCAATATGGAACAGAACGGCCAAAAATATTTAGTTTTGGAAACCTTGCAATTCTTCGCGAAATTCAGAAAAAGCGAATGCACCCGGCCGATTCAAACAATTTTTTAAGGAATAAAATATGCAGTACACAACAACATATCAATCGCCTTTGGGAAAAATTCTTCTTGCCGCTGATGAAATCGGAATCACAGGACTTTGGTTTGAAGATCAAAAATATTTTGCATGGAAACTTGATTCAAATCATGAAGAAAAAGAAATTTCTGTTTTAAAGGAAACAAAACGCTGGCTTGATATTTATTTTTCCAGAAAAGAACCTGATTTTATTCCGCCGCTTCATATAATTGGAACAGAATTCCAAAAAGATGTTTGGAAAATTCTTCGCACAATTCCGTATGGAAAAACAATGACTTACGGACAAATTGCAGACATAATTGCAAAAGAGCGCGGACTTAAAAAAATGTCGTCCCAGGCAGTCGGAGGAGCTGTCGGACATAATTCCATTTCGCTTATAATTCCGTGCCATCGTGTAGTCGGAACAAACGGCAGTTTAACAGGTTATGCCGGCGGAATTGACAAAAAAATATCGCTTCTGAAATTGGAAGGCGCATTCAAAAATAGTTTTTATATTCCTAAACACAGTACAACGCCATGAAAAAACATATTCTTAACGAAGACTTGATTTACGAAATTCTATCTGTTGTAGAAGAAATCCCTGAAGGAAAAGTTGCAACTTATGGACAGATTGCTCGTCTAATCGGCAGAGATAAAAATTCGCGGTTAGTGGGAAAAGTTCTTTCCATGTCTGAATTTTACGGGAACTATCCCTGTCACCGTGTTGTAAATCACTCAGGACGCCTCGTTCCCGGCTGGAAAGAACAGCGTTTTCTTCTTGAAAATGAAGGCGTCGGGTTTAAAGATGATAATCATGTTAATTTAAAGAATTTTTTATGGGACTGCTGAAAAATCGGCTTATGTTAAGAATTTCTCTGCATTTTTATAACTGATTAGAATATGGCACGGTGCAAAAATTACGGCAGACGAAATAAGAGGAATGTAGCGTGTTAAAATTCCGCTTGCCAAAAATATTACCGACGGAATTATTGAAAGCGCAAGGGATTTGAAAACACTGTTCGTTTTAAAATAAAGAATCCAGATTAAAACGTACGCAGTTAATAAAACTGTATCAATTATCAAATACAAAATAAATTCTGGTTTTGAGTAAAAACAAAATCCCATTCCCGGAATTATTACAACCATAAAAGCAAAACAGCAGAATCTTCCAATTTGTTCAAATAATTCTACAAATTTATTTTTCCAGAGATTTTCAAAACCGTCTTTATTTTTTACTGCAAAAATAATATTTGGAATCATTATTACAAGCATAAATGCAAGGCCGTAAAAGTTAATAAATTCTTTAATTGATGTCATACCCATATTGTAAAATAAATTTGGAAAAAAGTAAGAGTAATTACCAATGTTTTATTGATTGGTGCAATATGGCTTGCTCAACTTAAGAAAAATGTTAAAAAATACAAAATAAACTCAAGAAAAATGTAATCTATTTGTATGCAAAGAAAACTGATTTCAGATCTGATTGAATGGAAAAACAAAACTCACAGAAAACCTTTAATGCTTATGGGAGCTCGCCAGGTTGGTAAAACTTGGCTTATGAAAGAATTTGGAAAAAAAGAGTTTAAAAAAAACAGCATATGTAACTTTCTTTAACAACAACCGGATGAAAAATGTTTTTGAAACTGACTACGATATTGAACGAATCCTTCTGAATATAAATGCAGAAACAAAAATTTCTGTTACTCCAGGCGATACACTTATTATTCTTGATGAAATTCAGGAATGTCCAAAAGCTATTGAATCATTAAAATATTTTTGCGAAGATGCTCCTGAATATTATGTTATAGCTGCAGGTTCTCTTTTAGGAGTGAGTATTCATCAGAATATTTCGTTTCCAGTTGGAAAAGTTGATGAACTGAATCTGTATCCGCTTTCTTTTGAAGAATTTCTTTTGGCTGCCGGAGAAGAAACACTGGCTTCTATTCTTGAAAAAAAACAGTTTAATTATATGGTGGATTTTAAAGACAAATACCTACACTGGTTAAAGAATTATTTTTACGTTGGAGGAATGCCTGAAGTTGTTTCATTGTTTTTTGAAACTAAAGATTATATTCAGGTTCGCAAACTTCAGAATACTATATTGGACCAGTATCGAATGGATTTTGGGAAACATTCCAAAGAAGAGTTTCAAACAAGAATTGAACAGGTATGGAATTCTATTCCGGCTCAACTTTCCAAAGAAAATAAAAAATATTTTTTTGGTCAAATAAAAAAAGGTTCCCGAATGAAATATTTTGAACTTGCCATTCAATGGCTTTGTAATGCAGGTTTGGTTCACAAAGTAAACAGAGTATCAAAACCTGGTGTTCCACTTAAAGCGTATGAAGAAATTGAAGCGTTCAAATTGTTTTTGCTTGATGTTGGATTAGTTTCTGCAATGTGCAATTTAAATTCTCAAACTATTATTGACGGCGACAAAGCCTTTGTAGAGTTTAAAGGTGCTCTTACAGAAAACTATGTGCTTCAGGAAATAAAAGCAAATTCAAATAATTCAGTTTTTTATTATTCAAACGACGATTCTACATTTGAGCTGGATTTTCTTCTTGACAGCGAAAATGGTCCAGTTCCAATTGAAGTCAAAGCACAGGAAAATCTCCGTGCAAAAAGTTTTAAAAACTACTGCGAAAAATTTAAACCAACAGTAGCAATCAGAACTTCAACAGCAGACTACCGAGAAGAATCATGGATGAAAAATATTCCGCTTTATGCAATCGGAAAAGCGCTATCATAAAAAAGACTGTTTTTAAAACTTTCCCCTAGAAAAATGTAATTTATGTAAAATACTAAGCAGCAATTTGAAGATTTGGCAAAAGCCGCGTAGGAGTTTTTAATCCAAATGACTCTAAGAAATTGTAAACAGATTTCCCCGGGAAAATAGTGGACTTCCTTATTCATTTACCTTCCACCAACCGTTCTTCTTTGCGCCCATTCGTTCAATCTTTCCCTGTTTTTTCAGTTCTCCAATCAGACGTTTTACAGTAGCTTCTGATTTTCCAAGCTGCATCGCGTATTCTGAATAGGTCTTTTCCGGTGACTTTTTTATAAGGTCAACCAAAAGATTTATAGGGTCATTTAAAAGGTCATTTATCGGGTCATTTTGATGATTTATTGGGTCGCCTCTGTGCTTTTTAAGGGCAAAAAGGATTTCCTGAAGCATAAAATCAATGAATACACCGCAATCTGCATTTTCTGTACTCTTGTTGATTGCCTCGTAGTATTCTTCCTGATTTTCGTAAACCATATTTTCTACCGGAAGATGCTCAAAACAAGGGTTCAGTTTTCCCAATATCAAAGACTGCCAGAGCCTGCCTGTTCTGCCGTTACCGTCACTAAAGGGATGAATGAATTCAAACTCGTAATGGAAAACACAGCTTTTAATCAAAAGATGGTCAGGCGCATTCTTAAGCCATTCAAACAAATCTGCTATCAAAGTCGGAACACGTTCTGCCGGAGGAGCCATGTGGACACAACCCTGTTTACTAAAGACACCGACTCCGCCATGTCTGAAATGCCCTGCATCATCAGTCAAGGCCGCCATTAAAACTCCGTGGGATTTGAGCAAATCTTCAACTGAATAAGGGTTGAGCTTTGAATAAAGTTCATAAGCCTTGATAGCATTTTTTACTTCCTGAATCTCACGAAGCGGGGCAACAACATTCTTTCCGTACAACCTGGGTAAACGTGGACAAAAGTTTTATTACTAAAAACACAGCCAGCACCCTTGAGTTTTATCTTCCGCGTACACTCGAAATCGGAAAAAAATATTTCATTGCAGTGCAGACATCCTTAAGTGGTTCAACCGAACTTAAAGCTCCAGTCCACGGAATAAGCCGGATTGCAGTAGAAATTGTAGAGTAGAATAAAGTGTAAGAAAATGTAAAAAAGTTTTCAGACTGTCTCAAACAAGAGGCAGTCTGAATTATATAATTGTTCCTTAAAATTGAACGAATGAGCAAGTTTCAACTTGCGATTGAGTTCAATTAGTGCGCGTGAGCGTACACGTTAATAAGACAGTTGTGAAGCAACTGTAGTTTTCTTGAAAGGCGCTATTTTAGCCGTTCAAGAAAAACCTTGATTTTACCTGAACCATTTGAACCGGTAATTCATCATACATGGCTTTTAATAAACCTATAAAACCTCTTTAGAATAGATTTTTGCAACTTTTTACACTTTCCTATTCTATTTTAGTTATCTAAAGATTATTTTTTACTTTATCTAAAATTAATTCGTCTGCAGGTAGCCATTTTACATTGTGCAAAGTATCAGCGTTCAGCCATTTTGCATCTTCTGCTTCAAGTAAAGTCAGTTTTCCTTTTACAAGAGTGCAGGCAAAACATTCCATTATTAAGTGAAATTGAGGATAATCCCATTCTACTGTTTGTATTTTTTCTTGAATTTTAATTGTTGAATCCAATTCCTCATAGATTTCGCGGATTAAAGCTTCTTCTTCTGTTTCAATTTCAAGGCCTGATTCATCATGTTCGATTTTTCCGCATGGAAATTCCCACCAGCCTTTATAGTCACCATATCCTCGCGCTGTGGCAAAAACTTCTTTTTTGCCATTACTATTTGTTCGGTAAATTACCGCTGCTACTACGTGTATTTGTTTCATGTTATGCCACCAAATAATTATATAAGTTTTTTGGAACAGGTGTATTCATTTTAAAAATAATATTTACTACCGGAACTATTTCATCACCGTCATTCATCTTAGTGTTCTTATAGTTATTAAGTATACAATTACCCATATAATAAAAATCCGAACCTTCTGCATCAGATTTTTTTATAAAAAGAGGAATTTCGATTTCGTTTGTTTTCTGATCGATAATAGCTGCAACTTCTTTGCTTTTGCTTGTCCGACGACTTCGACTATTCCAATTAAAATGGGTGTTATCAATAAAGTAATCTTTATAATTTGTTGAATCTGTTTCTTCAAGGTGTTTTTCATAAGTAACAAAAATGGGGCAAGATAATGTGTTGTTTTTTTCCATTGTTTTGTATCCATAAATAGTGGAAGAATAATCTTTATCCCAGTTTAATATTTTACAAACATCTTTACGAGAATATTTTCTGTATAAAACAAGATTATGATTTTCAACTTTTTCGGATTCTTTTATTTGCGCTCTTTTAATTCCATAAGTTAGGCAATCAGATAATTCTGATTTATAAATACAATTTTTTAAAAGTTCAGAAAACTTATGGGTTTTTATAATAGCTTTTTTATCCTGTGAATATTCAATATAAGTGAGTTCTCCGTATTTTTTTCTGTCTATTTGACCGTAATAGTCAGGAGATAAAGTATGAATCATTCCGTCAATATCGTCGTTATCAAAAGAAAATCCAAATTTTTCAATCTGAATTTTAAATTCGTCAATACTAACAGAGTCTTTATCAAGAAGCGTTTTTAAAATTAAAAGTTCATGGAGTCTAAAGCCATGAGCAAATTCAAGAGAAATAAATTGGAGTGAAGTTCTGTAGCAAGGTGCAAGTTCTGGAATATTCTTTTCGAATTTTGTTTTGAACTCATAATAAGAACCTGCATAGTCTATAAATAAAAGAGGATCAATAAAACCATTATCCACGAAGTCTACCATTGATGGAACATGTGCAAGTCTCATTTTTAGTTTTTTATATTCACCTTGTAAAAATTTTCCACGGTTGAATTTTGCATTTGAAATAGATTCATAAATTCTCTGTTTTGCAATTTCGTTTATTTGAATTGATGAAGTTCCTGGTAGACTGGCAGTTCCACTTGTCATATGGCGGCGAATAGAATCTTTGTCATATGAATTATCACTAAATAAAGCAATAGGAATAAAAAAGTTATTTTCGTAGTTTCCTATAAAATCAATTACAGATACATATTTTTTTTCGATTGTTTTACGAAGGCCTCGTCCGAGTTGTTGAACAAAAATAATTGAAGACTGTGTAGGGCGAAGCATTACAATTTGATTTACACATGGAATATCAACACCTTCATTAAAAATATCTACACTGATTATATATTGTAAAGGATTTGTGTCTGATTCAAGTTCTTCAATAACACGTTCCCGCGTTTTATCATCATCAGTTCCGCATAATGCTTTAGTATAGAAACCGTCTTGATTAAGTTGTTTTGACAGTTCGTAAGCTTCTTCAATACGACTGCAAAAAATTAATCCTTTAACTGCATATTCATAAGATCTGTAAGTTTTTAAAGCTTTTTCTATATGATGAATTCTTTCAGTACTTACAAGATTTTTGAATTCAGTTTTGTCATCAACTAATTGACCGTTAACAGTTAAATCTGATAGTCCGTAATAATGGAATGGACAAAGCAAATCTTCTTCAAGTGCCTTTTGTAAGCGAATTTCATAAGCTATAGTATTTTCAAATAGTGAATAAATATCAAAACCATCTGTACGTTCTGGAGTTGCAGTAAGACCAAGTAAAAATTTAGGCGTAAAGTAATCAATTATTTTTTGATAAGAATCAGCTCCTGCGTGGTGAACTTCGTCAATAATGATATAGTCAAAATGGTTCTTAGTAAATTTTTGCAAAATATCATCTTGTCGTAAAGTTGCAACGGAAGCAAATATAAAATCAGCATCAAAATCTTTTATACCACCACCAAGAAAACCTGTTTTAATTTCGGGTAAAAGGTTTTTAAAAGATTCTTCAGACTTATGTAAAATCATATCACGATGGGCAACGTACAAAACTCGTTTGGGTTGCATTTGTTTTACATCAAAAATAGAAAGATATGTTTTTCCAGTTCCGGTTGAGGCAATTAAAAGAGCTTTGTTTTTACCGTCATCACGCAAACTGGCAAGGGAGGCCATTGCTTCTTGTTGCATTTTATTTGGAACAATATCAAAAGTTTTTTCTTTTTCTGTATTTTTTTCTTTTGTAATTTGTGTAAGTTTTATTTGATTTTCTTTATACTTTTTTTCGTAATTAGAAATCCACTGTTCATCAACTTTTTCTGCCTGATTCCAGATGCGTTCAAATTCTTCGCGAACAGAAAAAACAATTTGTCCATCAAGAGCAGAAATAAATTTTATGCTCCATTCTTGGTTTGCATTCAAAGCAGATGCAGTAAGATTTGCACTACCAATTATTATTGAATAATAATTTGATTGTTTAAAAATATAACCTTTAGGATGAAATCCTTTTTTCATTTTTTCAGTATCATATACTTTTAGTTCAATATTTGGAAAAAGCGAAAGAATTTCTTTTAGTGCAGAAGGTTGTGTAAAATTAAGATAGTTCGTAGTTAGAATACGACCTGGTATGTTATGTTCAGATAGATAATCAAGTTTTTGTTTAATACATGCAATTCCAGAGTGATTTATAAACGCAACTGAAAAATCAAAAGCGTCGCATGTAGAAAGTTCTTCTTCGATTGAAGTTACTATTTTTTTTTCGTGTTCATAATCATTTATAAGGAGATTAGGAGATAGATCTGAATATTCACCAGAAATTTTAGAGATAAAACTATCTTTAAGAGAGTTTAGAAGTTTTTCGTTTGAAAAGTTTTTTCTGAATAAATCATATTCTGGCATTTCTATATTTGTCTCCCTATTATTGAGTATAGCATATTTTCGATTTTTTTCTAGTACTTTGCATTTACTCCAAATTTTGCGTAAAAGAATAAAATGTACATTTTTATTTGACTTTTTACACTTTATCAACTTTCCTTAATCTTTTCTAAAAACTGTTCTGCGGCTTTTGAAAAAACCTGATACTTTTTCCAGATGACAGAAAGTTCAGCTTCAACAGGCGGCTCAAGAGGTCTAAAACACAAATTGCTACCCTCGCCTGTATTGATTATTTTATCAAACCCGATTGCATACCCGAGCCCTTCATCAACAAAAAGAGAAGCATTAAACAATAAATTGTAAGTTGCAGCAATATTAAGTTCGTCCAAATTCCGTTTAAGCCAAGCTCTTAATTCTCCGCCCTGATTTTTCTGATGAGAAATAATCAACGGTTTATCACATAAATCTTTTGGAGTTACTGATTTTTTTTTGGCAAGCACAGAATCTTTTCTCATCAAAACGCCCCATGTATCTTTTACAGGAATTTTTATTGAATTGTATTTTTCAAAATCAACATTTCCAAAAACAAGACCAAAGTCAATCAAACCTTTGTCCAACTGTTCCTTCTTCGGTTAAAGTAATTTTTCTTGAACCTTTTGTGCCGCGGATTAAAAGCTGTTTTCCAAGTTCTTCTTAAGGGAAAATATTCTTTTCAATATATTATTAATGCTGAATTTGACAATTGCTTATTTGATACAAAAGATGCATTCTGGCATTGCAAAAATGTAACAGTTAGAAACAGTACTGTAAACGGCGAATATCTTGCATGGTATTCTGATAGTTTGACTCTGATTAATTGTAAAATCAGCGGAACACAGCCATTTTGTTACTGTAAAAATCTTAAGATTGTTGACTGCGAAATGGTGAATACCGATTTATGTTTTGAAAGATCAGAAGTTCAAGCCAACATTACATCTTATGTAGAAAGTATAAAAAATCTGCTTTCAGGAGTAATTCGTGTTCCGGAAGTAGGAAAAATAATTTTTGATATTCCCCAGGCAAAAGGAAAAATATTGATTGACTGAATCATAATTACAAGCATAAATGCAAGACCGTAAAAGTTTGTAAATTTCATTTTTGTGTCCTTGATTTTTGAATCGGCAATTCATCATACATGGCTTTTAATAAGCCTGTCAAAAATTCTTTGTTTTCAACTTCTTCTACCAAAAGCATTTCTTTTGCACCATTGTACGGCAATTCATAAGTTGCTTGCGGCATATAATCGATTGCAGATTTTACAGGTTTTACAAGAAATCTGTCATCATAAATTCCGACGACAATTTTTGAGCGATAATAAATAATAAATTCTCCCATCATTGCACGGTATGAAATTTCTTCCAGGTCAGAAAACTGGTCTAAAATAAAATTCAAATATTCTTTTGTTGAAGCCATGTTAAAATTATAAATCAGTTTTGAGAAAAGAGTAAAGAATCATTTTGCCAGCTTCAAAAATTTCTTGTCACTTTGAATCGCTTGCGTAATAAATTTTCCGTCTTTGAACAAAGCGTATGTTGTAACCGGTGCGGGCACATTTTGGGCGGTTTTCATGTCAGTGATATGAATTGTTTTTAACTGTATTCCATTTTCTTTTGCGACTTCTTCAATACGTGGAATCCAATAATATGTAAACGGACACTGGTCTGTATAATAAATTACAATTCCTTTTTCGCCGGTCTGAAGTTTTTTTGCACATTCTTTAAATGTTGGAACTTTTTCATTTTCGTTGAATGGCAAGTACATTAAATTTATTCCGCAATCACAACTATCTGCAACTTTAAATCCTTTGTGCAACAGCCATTTCGGGTCAGATAAAAATTCCTTTTTTCTGCCGTCAGAAGATAAAATGCACAAACCTTTCTTTCCTTTAGACTTTGCATCTTTTATACATTCATTCAGTAAATCATTTGAATATCCGTGACCTTTCATCGATCCCGAAACCCAAAGGCAATTTATAAAAATATAATCAGCTGCTTCAACAGGAACCCAAGCATTTTCAGATGGAATATATTCTATAAAACATTTACCGCGTTCTTTGCTCCGATAAAAAACAAGTCCTTCATCAAAACGTTTTTTTAGCCATTCTTTTTTGCATACACTTTGCTTTCCTGACATTGCACAGCAGATGTGTTCTTTATCGATATTTTCTTTTGTTATGTGAATGTATTCCATTTTCGTTTTTTCTCCTTTCACTTTTTTCAAAATCTTTTCTTCCGTAAAGCAAAAACAATGTTCCGTCTTTTACAAGATAAACATTTGAAGTCTGTTCACTTTCTTTAATTTCAAAACCAAGCACATCTCTGTAAAAACGAATCATTTTTGGCATATCGTTTACGAGCAATTCAAAACCGTCCAATCTCATAAAAACATCTCTGTTTTCCATAGACTTATCTCTTAAGTAAAAATCGTAATTAATATCCGTATAAGAATTCAATTTTTATGCTTATTGCTTTACTCATATAATGCATTGATTTCTATTTTCTCAAGTTTCTCAATATCAACATTTTCAAAGCCTGATTTTGAGAAAAATACATATTTATAACATTCCAAGCCGGACTTATCTACCTGCGCAATTTCTTCTTCAATCATCGACTTTGATACAGGTAATTTTCTAAATTTCACCTCATAGAATACATAACCTTTCTCATCCTCAGTAACAATATCAAACTCTCCATTTGTATGTTCCTTCGGATTGTCATAATAGTATTTACCTATTTTTTCAATTACTGGTTCAATTCTTCCTGCTCTATTTTGTCTTATCAGATATTGCTTACATATCTCCTCAAACTGATGTGGAACATATTTTTCGTCAAAGTCTTTTTCTATATATTTTACATAAAACACTTCAGGATCCATAATCTTAAGTTGCGACAAATATTTAAAAACATATCTGTAATAGAACAATGAAAGATTATCGGATACATAATATCCGACCTTTTTCTTATTATTAGAATCGTTAATAGGCGTTGTCTTTTCTACAACTTCCATTTTTATGAGCTTATCCAAAACATCAATAAGAGTAGGTCCGCTTGATACATGCGATTGAGATAAAATATCACTGTATCTTGAGTAACCCCTGGCAAGTGCTTCAAATACCTCGTTGGCATTTATTATCTTAGAAATTTCCGCATTCAAGTATCCAGACACCTCATTTTCCAAACGAGCTCCTGACGAAGCAATAAGATCTATAATATTATCTTTTACGCTCTTCTTATCATCAATCAGCCTATTATAGTATGGAATTCCTCCAAATACAGAATATATGCGCACCTTATCCTCTGCTGAAAAGCCCGGATAAAACATGGCCGATTCATAGTAATCCATCTGTTTAAGATTTATAGTCAAATCAACCCTGCCATAAAGCGGATTAGAATGTTCCAGCAATGATTTCATTATCTCAACATAGGATCCTAATATTATAAATTTCAGTTTTGAGCTTTCTCTATATTTATCAACGATTGACTGCACAATGCTGTCAATTCCTTTTACAGACTCTCTTAAGTATTGATATTCATCCAATACAAGAATAAGTTTTTCTTTTTCGGCAAGTTTGAAGATATAATCCAAAATCGATTCGATATCTGTATATCCAAGTTTTGGTAAATCAAGAACCTCCGAAACAATGTTTGCAAGTCCTGTAACATTAGTCTCTTCAGATACTTGCTTACATTCAAAATAAATACTCTTTATGTCTGTATTTCTAAGTATCTGTTTTATAAGTTCACTTTTACCGACTCTTCTCCTACCATAAATCAATGAAAAAGAAAGTTCGTCTGTGCTTATCTGTTTTTCTAGTTTCCCTAGATATTCTTCTCGTCCTATAAATTTCATTTTTATTCGGTTGCCTCCGAGTCGATTATCACCGAATTAATTTTATCACAAGCTACCAATTTTGTAAATATTTTATTCGGTTCGTTCCGAGTCGAATAACGCTGAGTAATATAGCATATGTACAAAACGCTATATCAGTCACCCTTCTACAAGGTCATAATTTAAATTATTTTCAGGAACAACTTTCCTCAAAAAAATTACACTTTCTTAATCGGATGTCTGATTACGGTTTTTAATTTTTCAGGAACAACTTTTCTTGCGTCAGACATATAAATTTCGTGATGAAGTCGTGTTTTGGAAAAATCTTTTTCATATCCGTTTTCTTTTATAAAAGAATCCATAAGTACAACTGTTGCCGGTTCATCATCAAAAGGGCCAGTATGCATTATCTGAACACACAATCCTTCATTGACAGTTAAGAATTCAGCAGATGAACAATCTATCTTTTTCTTTTTTGTTGCAGTTTCTACAGCCCAATCAAAATCTTTTTTTGTTACAAAATCAGGCAAACGGATAACAGAAATCCAGTAAAAAGAATTTTTATCTGAATAATCTACGCCTTCAACATTATCCTGCCACCAAAAGCCTTCAAGCGGCGGAACAACATATTCAAAAAAACCGTCTATTTTATATTCTGTTTTGTAACTCATTTTCAAAGTATACGCAACTGCATACAAAACACCAATTGCTTTTTGATACGCGCCGCCTTCTTCGTTTGGATTTCCTTTTCCGCGGACAGCAATATAATTCATTTCAGGCACATTTACGATTTCTGGTTTGTTCTTGGGTAAATAAAATTCTTTGAATTCTTTCTTAAAATCGAATGCCACTTTTTCCTCCATTAAGTTTCAATTTTTTTTTATCAATTTGAATATTTAATTCTGGTCTTTTATTGATTGTAAAATTTCTTTTACTCTACAATTTTCCATTCGCCAAGTGTGCGCTTTTCACTGTCAAAACTTACGCCGATTTTAACAAGCTTTTTGTCGTTGCCGTTTTTGTCTTTTGTAACTGAATACGGAATCAGATATCCTTTTGAATCAATCTGTGCGAGTACTTCTTCTACTGTTCCGTCAAGTTTGAATTCAAAAACATAAACAGTGCTTTCTGTTTCTACAACCATATCACTGCGGCCGGCAGCACTTGTCTCTTCTGTTTTTACAACATAAGGAGTGCACAAGCGAGCTATTAAATAGAACAAAGTTTTGTAGTGATTTTCGTTCTGCTTTTCGGCATTATACGGAATCGAAGACAAAAATGCTTTCATTTCTTTTAAGGCATCTTCAAGGCGGGCTTCTTCCAATGCGTCAGAAAATCTCATCAGAAAAGTGTCGTTTTTGCTTACAAGTTCTGTTGCATAATATGGAAGGAGTGATTTACAAAAGCCATCGCGAACTTCATCATTCGGGAAACCTAAAATAAAACGGCTTCCTTTTTCTGCCTTTTTTATTGTAAGGTAACCACTCTGATAAAGAAGAGGTATCGGGTCAGTTGCAGTTTCTGTTGGGGAATCAAACATTTCAAGTGTTGCAGGAAATCCTTTGTCAAAACTTTCAGGGTCCATGTTATACTTTTTTATCAACCGAGTAAGTATTGTCGGTGTTCCTGTTGCAAACCAATAATTTATAAGTTTACTGTCAGAAAGAGCATTGAGTAAACTGAATGGATTATAAATATCAGGTGAATTTTCTGTAAAATGATAACCGTCATATTTTTTTGTAAGAGCAGCACAAGCCTCTTCGTAAGTCATATTGTTTTTATCTGCCAGTGCCTTAATTTCCGGCTGCATTTGAGAAAAAAGTTCTTCTTTTGTAATTCCGCAAACAGCTGCATAATCATCTTTCATTGTAATAACTTTTAAATTATTCAATTCACTGAAGATACTTAACTGGCTGAATTTGCTTATTCCTGTCAAAAACACAAAGCGCAGAATTCCGCCCATATCTTTTAACGGACTAAATAGCTTGCGCACTTCCTGTTTTAAAACAAGCTGAAGTTCAGAGTTGTCCATTGTGTCTAAAAGCGGTGCATCGTATTCATCAACAAGAATTACAGGTTCTGTGCCTGTTTGTTCGTAAGCTGCTTTAAGAAGTTCTGAAAAACGGCTTCCCCATTCATAACCGTTTTTATTTGTAATCTTATATTTTTCTTCAAATTCACCAAGTTTATAATTCATATAAATTTGAAAAGTTTGTAAATCTGTAAACTTTGTTCCTGCAAAACTTAAATGAAAAACAGGATACTGCTTCCATTCTTTTTCAAGCTTTTCGATTGCAAGTCCTTCAAAAAGTTCTTTCTTTCCTAAAAAATAATCGCGTAAAGTTGAAATTAAAAGCGACTTTCCAAAGCGGCGCGGACGGCTCAAAAAATAAACGCGGTCTGTATGTGTCATTTTATAAACAATGTCTGTCTTGTCTACGTAATAATAACCGTTACGCCTAATCTGAGAAAAATCCTGCAACCCAATTGGAAAAAGTTTTAATTCTGCCATACGATTATTATATTACTTTACCGAAAGAAGTTCAATATAATCACGCTCGCCACTGGGGCTTGAGTTGAATCTTTGGATTTTTATTACCCACTTACAGCCGATAACTGAAA
>OIYR01000576.1_pt1 | contig 20137 bp, 15 predicted proteins | sample 1588221 | NCBI WGS metagenome assembly OIYR01 (sample SAMN03283292) | human gut metagenome | biome: human-associated habitat; material: feces | host: Homo sapiens | place: Peru | collected 2012
GAATTAACTAAATATGAAATATGATTTTGCAATAAGAAAATTAGAAATTGCAATAGAAAAATGACAGAATAATGCCATGTCTGTCTGTCTGTCTGTCTGTCTGTCTGTCTGTCTGGAATTTAATGCAAAATTTATTATTCATTAAAATTAAACTCTTTAACTAGTCTATTTATAAGATAACAAAAATTTTAAAAAAGTCAAGAACTTTTTTTATTATTTTTTTAATTTCTACTCGTCATTGCAAAGTATCTTCTAAAATAATCAATTTTTAATAAAATCCACTTATTTAATATTTTGCATTTTTATCTTAAATAATCTATAATAAATACAAAAAATATGAGGAATTTATTAAGTGTATAAATATAATTCGTATATATCGGGAATAATCATATTAAGCGTTTTAAGCGCGATACTTTTGGCTTTCGCTTTTCCGCCTTTAAATCTTTTTCCAATATCTTTTATAGCTTTAACGCCTTTAATTATAATTATATATAAAGCGGAAAAAATCAGATATTATATAATATCGTCTGCAATATTCGTGCTTATTTTTTTTGGTTATTTGCTTATGTGGATATCGGCTTTTATGTTAAAAGAAACCGAAGCGGTTGTAGCTTTTTTAGCTCTATTTACAATTCTTTTTTTACTCGTTCTTTTATTTTATTTTCCTGCAATGTTATTAAGCGGCTTTATATCGAAAAGACTTCCTAAATTTAGATTTATAATCGTTCCGATAGTATTTACTTTTATGGAATATATGCGAAATATCGGATTTTTAGGATTTCCTTGGGGAATAGTCGGATATTCTCAATGGAATTTTCTTCCATTTATACAAATAGCCGACACAATCGGACTTTTGGGAATAAGTTTTATAATATATCTTACAAACGCTATGATAAGTCATTATATACTTTTAAATGCCGAAAAAATAAAAAATAAAAATCATTATTTGCCCGCTATAATAATGGCTTCTTCTTTAGTGTTGATTATAATTTATGGAGCTATAAAATTGCATCTTGAAGAGTCAAGAAGATTAAGAGCAAAAAAAACTAAAATCGCTTTAATACAGAAATCTTTTGACCCTAATAATTATTGGAATAGCATTTATACGGGTGAGCCTTTTAGAAAAAATTCGGGAGGAATTCAGGGATTTGCAGAAAACTTTTTACTTAAATCGGATAAATTTAAAAGCGAAGAAATTCCAGACGGAATGACTCAAAACGGAACTATATCAGTTAATAGAATAGCAAAATTATCGCAAGAAGCGGCTTTATCTAATCCTTCTTTGATAGTTTATCCAGAATCGGTTACTATGGATTCTTACGGATTTTATATTGCAAGAAATAGAGAATTATACGAATACGGTTTGGCGTCCAACTCTACATATCCAGCCATATACAATACTTTTATTTTATACGATATGATAAAAAAAACTCAAACCTATCATCTTTTGGGAACTACGATAATAAAAGAAAATACAAACGAAAACGCTTATAATCCTTTTGAATATTATAACGGCATGGAGTTTATAGATTATAACGGAAATGTTTTAGAAGAATACTCTAAAATAAAACTTGTTCCAGGCGGAGAAGCTTATCCTTTTCAAGATAATGAATTTCTTTTAAATACTTTTCCTTTTAAGAATATTATTAATTTTATGTATCAACAATTTGATAAAGCGGGAGCGAGTAAGTGGAATAGAGGAAAGAAAAAAACGGTTTTTAATCATCCTAAAGGTTATACTTTTTCGGGACTTATATGTTATGAAAGCGCATTTGGAGATTTTGTAAGAGATTTCGTTTATAATGGAGCGCAAATTTTAGCGGTAATAACGGAAGATGCATGGTCTTATAGCGATGAATCTTTAGTTCAACATTTTTATATGTCGGTATTTAGAGCGATAGAAAACAGAAGAGATTTAGTTCATAATGGAAATTCGGGCGTAACGGGACATATTTCAAGTTCGGGGAAAATTATATCAACTATTCCTTTTTGGAAACCCGATTATATGATAGCGAATGTTTCTTTAAACGATAAAATTACAATATATACGAGATTCGGCGAATGGTTTGTATGGCTTTGTTTTATCTCAATATTTGTATTTTTATTTTTCTCTATAAAAAAAGATATGATAAAATTAAGAGTTTATATAAAAGAAAAAATCTCAGCCGTAAAATTAAAAAAAAGTTTAATAGATAATAATAAAAAGCCTTCCGCTGAAAAAGTTAATTCGTATATAAATAGCGATAATGTAGAAGAGATTCCGAGTTTGGACGATATAGAATATTCAGTTAAAAAAAATAATCCTTATAATATTTTTGAAGAGCCTAAATCGGATATATATTCCGCTTTGGATGATATTATGAACGAAAATAATGACGATAAAAAAATATAATTTTAATTTTAGGAATTGTTAATAAATGAAAAAAATATTTATAATAACATTATCGATTTTATTTATTATAAACGGATGCGATAAAAAGAGAGATTCAAATTCGGAATTCGGAGTTTATGAATTTGAAAAATATATTTCAAAATTAATTTCAAATAGAGACGCTTTGGAGTTTACTTCAAATTTTCTTTTAAATTTAGATTCTAGTTTAATTGAAAAAATAAATCAAATGACAATTATATACGAGCTTAATCCGATAGAGATAATAGAATCTATAAAAAAAAGAGGCGCTTTGTATCAAAGAATATTTTCGGATAATGAAGATTCTCTTTGTAATTATTTGCCTAAAGAAGGCGGTTATTATGATGTGAGCGTAACTTATAGAAAATATAAAGATATAGCTATAGCTCAAATAGAATATCCTTCGTTTAATGTAATATCAAAAAATTCTATTGAATTTGTAGCGATATATTTAGAGGGTAAATGGAATCTTATTACGATTAATTTTTTAAATCTCGAAAAATTTTATTAAGTTTGTAACAATATATTTTAAAAAGGAATATTATTAATGAAAAAAATTATTTTAGTTTTAATTATTTCTATATTTTGTTTTTCATGTTTTGAAGATTTGGATACGATAAAAAAAGAAAATCTATTTATATTTTACGAAGAAATGAAAAGCGAAATTTTAAAAGAAAATATTGAATGGATTGAAAAAAGATTAATAGAAAAAAAATCAGAAAACTTAAAAGATATATTAATTGAAAATGAAGATTCTATAAAAAATTTAATCTCTTCAGAGGACGGAGAATATTCGGCAACGATAAAATATACTATAGGAGAAAATGCAAATTATAATAGAGGATATTTTATAATAAGAAATACCGATTATTTGCCCACTTATTATTATATAAGATTGGTAAACGAAGAATCGATTAAATGGAAAATAGAGAATATATATAAATTGCCTTTAGAAAGATAAAATATTAAGTTTTATATTTAAATTAACCAATTATTATTTTTTAGTCCGTTTACTACATGCTCATAGGTTTCTATCATTTCATCATAATTTACAAATTTAAAAAAATTCTTCTTATCTTGATAAATTTCAAGCTCTAATTTTTGTTTAAATTTTTTATAATGAATTTGTGGCGCTACGATAATAAATTTAGTGGCAAATGTTTTGAGTTGCAAACAACGATTAAAAGCTCCGTTAAGAGTATTAACGCTATCGACTACTTCAAAAGCGCATTGCGGAAATGCATATTTTGCATTATTAAACCATAAAACATCAATTCGTCTAATTTCGTTTGTAATTTCTTTATAAGTAAAATTTGGAACAGACTTTAAATTTGCAATATCTTTCAAATAAACATTATCTCGATAAAGTTTTGACGGGTCGGCTGTATAAGTCAAATAATTTCTTGCATTTCCAAGTTCTAAACAAATTCCTTGCATAAACGAATGCATTTTAACTTTTTCGTTAGATTTTGGTAAAGGATTTTCTTCATAATCTTTCAATGCGTAAATGCTAATTCCTATTTTCTTAAATCTATTTCCTTCTTTAATTTCTCTGTAGAGAACGCCTCGAATTCCAGCTTCCCATTCAGAACTTTGTTTTGCTTTCGGATAAAACTTTTGAATTTTTTCATAAATAGTATTTAAATTTGCGCTTCCTCCATTTTGTTTTAAAACGCATTCAATAGCTTCTACTTTAGTCATTTCTAAAACCTCTAATAATTTTATTTTTAATATCGTTAATAATATACATAATTAAGCCTATATAAATTATAAAATTAGTATAAATATAAATTAAGAAAAATTCAATAAATAAAATTTTAGCGTTTTATAAATAATAATTTTTAAATTACATTTGCATGTATAATTCGTCTAATTTACTTTTTATAATATTTTTTTCATCGCTGCCTATAGTGCTTAAACGGATTAAAGGAATATTATATTTTTTGAGAATTTCATTTTTTAATTCGTCTCTTTGACTTTGAGCGGTAGATTTTTTATGAAAAGTATAACCGTCAACTTCTATAGCAAGAGAAGGCTTTTTATCCATTTTATTATATATTACAAAATCAATATGCGTCCATTCATGGCTTGCATATTTTAATTCGTCTTTATTTAATAAATTCTTATTTTCTAAAATTCTAAATAAAGGAATATGCGTAATTATTCCAAGATTGTTATAATTATTTTTTAATATATTTTCAATTTCATTGTAAGCTATATTTTCCGAATCGAATAACGATATTCTTTTTTTATTTTTAAGATACTGCAATCTTGCTAATCTATTTTCTTTATATAACAAATCAAAAATTGATTTTATATTGCTTTCAATTACTTCAAAATTATTGTATTTTATATATTTTACCAAATCGTTTATATTTCCGTCTTTTTCGCATATATCTCTTGAAACGACAAGCCTTAAAAATCTTTTAGAACGAGTTATAGCGACATTTAACATTTTCGGGTCGTCAATAAATTCGCTTATTTTATTATTAACCGTAGTAATTATAATAGCGTCTTTTTCCCTTCCTTGATATTTATGAACCGTATCAATTTGTATATTTTCATTATTTATAGCGTCTTGCAAACGAATTTTTTGTTCGTTATAAGGCGACACAATGCCTATTTCATCAACGCTTAATTTTTGTTTTAACTCGGGCATAATTTCTTTATCTATAATATCAATTTGTCTTTGATTATAATGTCCTCTTGCATGACTGCCTTTAACCGTAATATAAACTTTCATTACATCTTCTTCGCCTTTATCTTCAGTTAAAATCACAAGTTCATTATTATAAAATTTTTTATTGCAGAAATTTATTATTTTAGGATGGCATCTATAATGTTCTTTTAGCAATACTTTATTTACATAATTAAGAGATTCTATTATTGAAGTTAAAAAACTCTGTTTAACATAATCGTAATTTGAAGCTATATTATATTTTTTTGATAATTCTTCTATTTTTGATAAACTATCAGTAGGAATAACATTAGGCAACTGTTTTCTATCTCCGACTATAACCGCGTTTTTTGCATTATATAAAGCTAAAGCTCCCGTAATTAAATCTACTTGAGAAGCCTCGTCAATTATAAGATAATCAAATTTAAAATCTTTATTTAAGCATTTTCCTATAGAATAAGTAGTGCTAAATATTACGGGATATTCTAAAATAAATTTTTCAGATTTTTTATTTAAATCTTCCAAAGTAAAAATTTTTCTTTCTTTTTTATTTTTATATTTATTTTTTAGATATGTTCTTAATATTGAAATAGAATTATTTTTTAAAGTTTCAATAATATTATTTTTACTTAATAATTCAAATCTCTTACTATCTTTTTCTATAGCTTCGTTTAATTCTTTTTCTTTAAGCGTATAATATATTTTGTCGTAAACATTAATAATCTCGTTTATTGATTTTTTATAAAATTTAAAATCTCCTATGCCGTATAATAAAATTAGTTTTAATTTCAAAAATATTCCTACTCTTTTAAATTCCTCCAACCGAATTTTTATATTCATTATTTTTTGAGAATTTAAAGATTTTATATTTCTTATTTTTGGAAGATTATATATATTTTCTTGTTTTATAAAATGTTCAATTTCTATTTTTAATTCGCTCAATATATTTTTATTTATAGCGATATTATTTTGAAGATTAAAAAATTCTTCTAATTGTTCTATTAATTCTTTATTTTTATTCAAATTTGCTTCTATTTTATCGTTTTCGTTATATTCAAAGTTTGGATATAAACCGTTTTGATTTTGAATAAAATTTTCTTTATTTTCTTTTCTTCCTAAAGTAGCGCAAATATAATCAAAATCAAATTGTTTTAATTTTTCAAAAACATTTGCAGTTGCAGAATTATTATTTGAAACTACAGCCACGCTTTTGCCGTTATATATAAGATTGGCTATAATATTTAGTATAGTTTGAGTTTTTCCTGTTCCAGGCGGTCCCTCGATTACGCTTATTTGATTTTCCATAGCGTTTTTTACGGCTTGATATTGAGATTGATTTATTCCAAAAGGAAATATTAGAATAGAATTAAATTCTTTATCTTTTAGTTTTATACTTGTATTTAAATACGAATATAACGCTGTCCATTTTTCAACGAATAAAATTTTTTGATAAGCTCTATTTAATAAAGCTTCTCCGTCTTCCGTTTTTATGCTTACTATATTTGCAATCTCTTTAAAATAATCGAATATATTATTATTGTTTTCTGAAGAATTATATTGCAATGATTTAATGGATGTTACTTTTGTAGAGTTGTCATTAAAAATTATTTTATAATACAAATCAAATTTTAAAATTTTATTTATATTATATAAATTTCCAAGATTGAATTCTATTTTATTTCCTATATTTAATGGATTTGTAAAAATTTTAAAATTATTTTTCGTATAAGTATATAAATTTTCATTATTATAAAATTTTACTTTTATTATTTTTCCGTAGTCTTTATAAGTTTCAATATCTTTGCTTCTGTCTCTAAATTTTCCGTATTTATCTCTTAAAAGTATAAGATATTTTTCTATATTCATAATACAAACCTAACTAAATTATAAATATATTGTAAAATTAGTATAAATAAAAATAAGAAAAATGCAAATTATAATATTTATTTTTATTTAAATTTTTTAATTTAAAATAATAAAATAAATAAAAAATCGAACGGTTATTAAAAACCATTCGATTATATTTGCTATCTATAGTATTTATATTAATTATTTTATTAAATTACATATAAAGCCTATTATACCGCCAACGGCAATAAAGTCGGCGTCGCTAAAAGTCGTATTTTGGAAACCTAAATCGCCAAGTATAGGAAGAAGAATTAAAGGCAAGAAAGTAAGAAGAATGCCGTTTACAAAAGCTCCTATGAAACATCCTCTTTTTCCTCCCGTAGCGTTTCCGAATACTCCAGCCGTTGCGCCGCAAAAGAAATGAGGAACTACTCCAGGAATTATTAATATTCCTCCCGTAATACCTAATATTGCAAGTCCTACAAGCCCGCCAATAAAACTCATTATAAAGCCTATCAATACGGCATTTGGAGCGTAAGGAAATACTATAGGACAATCTAAAGAAGGTATAGCGTTAGGAACTAGTTTTTCCGATATTCCTTTAAATGCGGGTATTATCTCTCCTAATATCATTCTAACGCCTTGCAATACTACGGAAACTCCAGCCGCAAAAGTAACGCCCTGTATTAAAGAAAACACTAAAAAGCTTTGTCCATTTGATAATTCTTTTTCTATATATTCGCTTCCAGCCGCTATAGCAACGATTATATATATTATAGACATAGTTAAAGCTATAGCTAAAATATTATCTCTCATAAAACTTAAACCTTTTGGTAATTTTAAATCTTCAACGGAAGACGATTTTCCGCCTATTAATTTCCCTATTAACGCCGATATTCCATAAGTGACATTTGAAAAATGCCCTAAAGCCACATTACTTGAAGAATCTCCTATAACTTTAGGCATAGCCCAATATGTTAATATCGGCGACAAACTCATTGCCAAAGCGTTTATTAAAGAAGATAATATAATAAGTTGTATTCCTGAAACTCCAGCTACGGCAAGTATAACCGTAATCATAGCGCCCATATAAAATATATGATGTCCCGTTAGAAATATAAATTTTAAAGGAGTAAATCTCGCTATAATAAGATGAATTATCATAGACAATATCATAACCAATGAAACTTGAGTTCCGTATTTGGTTAAAGCCAAAGACACTATAGCCTCGTTATTAGGCACTACTCCTTGAACATTAAAAGCCGCTTCTACCATGCTACCAAAAGGCGCTAGAGAAGAAGTTATAACATTAGCTCCAGCTCCTAATAATATAAATCCTATTAAAGATTTCATAGAACCGGCCGCTATTTCATTAGCGGGTTTTTTTAATAATATAAGCCCAACCATCGTGAATAAAGCCACGAGTATAGAAGCCTGACTTAATAAATCTACAAAAAATTTTAACATATTTTTCCTCCAAGATATTATAAATTTAGTTTTTCTTTTATTTTTGTTTTAAGTTCGTCCAAACTTAATATATTTTTAAGCGATATTATTTTATCTTTATCTAAAGAACTAACCGCTGAAGATTCTGCTATATCTCTTCCAAAAACATAATAATCCGCTTGCTTAAATAACGCGCTCGTTACATCGGAATGCTCGACTTCGGCTTCTATATTTAATTCTTTTAATACTTTAGAAATATTCATAGAAACCATTAATGAAGAACCTACTCCCGAACCGCATGCCGCTATAAACTTTAATGCCATAATTAATTCTCCTTTTTTAATATTTTATTTCAAAACCTCTTTAACTTTTTCAAATACATTTTGAGCCGAAACTCCGTATTTTAATTTAAGTTCGGTAGATTTTCCAGATTCTGTGAAAGCGTCTTTACAGCCTACTATTCTTAAAGGAGCGACATCTTTATGAGTAGCCAACACTTCTGCAACCGCGCTTCCCAATCCTCCAATCACGCTATGATTTTCCAAAGTTATAACGCATTTAACTTTTTTAGCGTATTCTATAATATTGTCTGCATCCAAAGGTTTTAAAGAACGAACATGAATTAAACGATATTTTATATTATTTTCTTCAAGTAAATTGACGGACGCTATAGCTTGCTCGAAAGAAGAGCCGTCAAAAAATAAAGCGACATCGTCTCCCGTAGAATATAATTCTTTATTTTTTATGTCGAAATTTGCTTCTTCGGGCGAATTATAAATTATAGGAACAGGTTCTCTCGCCACTCTAACATAATAAAGCCCTTTATTGTTTAGAGCGTAGCTTATTGCCGATTTAACATCGTTTTCATCTAAAGGCAAAATAACATTCATATTTGGAATGCATCTCATTAAAGCCATATCCTGCGTAGCTTGATGACTCGCTCCGTCAGGTCCAGCGTCAAGTCCAGGGTGTGTGGCTATTATTTTTAGATTTGCTTTCGCATAAGCCGCTTGTCTTATTTGCGTCCAAATAGTTCCGCTTGCAAATATCGCGAAATTGACATAAACGGGAAACATTCCTTCCAAAGCCAAACCCGTCGCGGCGCTTAAAGAACTTTGCTCGCCAATTCCCAATTCCCAAAAATTTTTAGGGTAGGTTTTTTCTACATCCGCCGAAGATGTGGAAGTTCCCAAATCGTTGTCTATTACTATTATTTTATTATTTTTTTCAATTAAACTTGTTAAATGCTTTCCGATTACTACTCTCGGAGCTGAGCTTTTTTCTATTTTTATCATAATTTATATTCCTTATTAAATTTTATTTTATATCCAAATCTTTTTTAGCTTGTTCAAAATCTTTATCGCCGATTGTCAAAGAATGGCAATCAGGATTATTTTCTAAAGTGGAAACGCCTTTTCCTTTAACGGTTTTCATTATTATCGCTACGGGTTTTCCGCTTAATTTGTCCAATTTATCCAAAGCCTCGACAACTTCTTTCATATTATTTCCGTCTTTAACGGTTATCGTATTCCAATTAAAGCTTTTAAATTTATCCTCCAAAGAACCTAAATCAATAACTTTATTAACGGGGTCATGAGAAGAGAGTCCGTTATTGTCTATAATAGCGACAAGATTATCCAATTTGAAATGAGCCGATTGTTGAACGGTTTCCCAAATTTGTCCTTCATGCAATTCTGCATCTCCGCATAAAGCGAATATTTTATTATCGTTATTTGATAATTTTCTTGCATAAGCCATTCCCATAGCAACGGCAAGTCCTTGTCCTAAAAGTCCCGTATTCATTTCTGTTTCGGGAATTTTATTAATATCGGGATGTCCTTGCAAACGAGTTCCTATTTTTTTAAGAGTGGTTAATTCTTCCATAGGAATTATTCCAAGTTCGGCAAGTATAGCGTATTGCATAACCACGACATGCCCTTTCGATAAAACAAAACGCGCTCTATTTTTGTCTTTAAAATTTATGTATCTGTCGTAAACGGCAACCGCCATATCCATAGCAGACAAAGAGCCTCCGACATGAGCTACGCTTTTCGATTCGTAAACCATTTTCAAAAGTATCTGTCTGCATACTTTAGCTTTTTTTTCTAGTTCTTCTACTGAACTCATAAAATTTATTCTCCTTTCAAATAAAACATTATTTTAAAAATTATTTATTAAAATTTACTTAAAATTATATTTAAATTATATTTAAATTATATCACTTAATATTTTAAAGTCAAAAATATAAAATTTTACTTAATTATATATATTAGGTTTTATTAATGTGTTTTGTGATTTTTGAACGATATAGAATTATTTGTTCATACCTCCGATTAAGATGTATTTTGAGGGCTGTTGTCATGGCAGTCCTCTAATTAATTTAAAGAATAATTAATAAGTTTTTATAAGTCTAACCAAAATATCTTCATTTTCTATATTTTCAAAGCTTCCTTCATAACCATATTTTAAGCATCCTCGAATGACGCTTTCGCAACTTGAATGTCCGCTAACCAAAACTTCTATAACTGTATTTAATTCTGTATTATTTATTGCGACTAATTTAGCTTGAAATGAAGCTTGAGAGCATGACATTCCTCTAGTATCGACTTTAATAATTTCAGGCATAAATAATCCTTAAATATTAAAAATTAACGGTATTTAGATATCAAACTATTATAAAATTATAATTCCTATTTTTATAACCTCTACCGCAGCTTTATATTATCATTACCGATTAAGTTCTAATAATATAAAGCAACGGTAAAGTTCATTATATAATCTTTATACCGTCTACCTTTATAAAAACAACTCACGGTTGCATATTTACGAATATATCAATTATTAGTTTCTTTCATCGTAAATCCAATAATAATGCAGAATATTAAACCGATTATAACAGCATATATTCCGTATATTGTAGGTCCCGCAGTCGAGCTTGCCAAATTAAAATTATGAGAAAATCCAGCGCCAACAAGCATTCCCAAAATAAAAATTAGACTATCCATATTGCCTTCTGCAGATTGTATTAATTGTCTACCAGGACAACCAGCTCCTAAAGTGAATGCGAGTCCCGTTAATATCATAGAAACTATATTCCATAAAATATTCGTATGAGCTATAGGTTGATTTTCCATAGAAATATGAAATCGGCTTGTCGCTATATTGACTATAATAGCGGCCACTATAAAAGCGATAACTCCTTTAGTCATGTGAAAATCTTTCATAAATATTCCGTCTCTTACTCCTCCGACTGTGCAGAATCTAGATTTTTGAGCTATGAAACCTATTATAATAGAAACTATTAAAGATATTATTATAGGCGCTTTCATACTTCCAGGTCCAGATTCCGAAAAGAATATAGCTCCGTTTTCAGAAAATTTTATTTTGCTTAATAATAACACTAAAAGAATCAAAGAAATTATAATTGGAAGAAATCCTACAAATTTATTATTATAATTTTTTGACGCTCCCAAAGAATAATTTTGTTTCCAAAAGAAAACTCCAATTCCTCCGCCGATTATTATTCCTATAAGCCCGAATATTCCGTTAATATCTCCGCCAGCAATTCTTAAAAGCGTTCTCCAAGGACAACCCAAGAAAACCAAAGCTCCAATCATAGCGAAGAAACCTAAAAAGAATCTTATCGCTGGAGAGCTTCCGCCTTTAGGAACAAACTCTTTCGACAAAACGGACGATATTGTAGCGCCGATAACGATGCCAATAATTTCGGGTCTTATATATTGCACAGCCGCCGCTCTATGCAATCCCAAAGCTCCCGCCAAATCTCTTGTGAAACATGCTATGCATATTCCCATATTTGCGGGATTTCCTTTTACGGACAAAAAAGCGGCTAAAGCTCCTATAATCGCTCCCGACAATATAATGCCCGTAGAACTTGTGAAAAAACTTTTCTTCATAGTTTTTTACTCCTTTTTTAATAAAAATTTATTTGATATTATTATAATAAAAAATATTTTATTATCAATATTTTATGCATATTTTTAATAAATATTATATTTTAAAATGTATTAAATGTATCATATTTTATGGATAACGATTAGTAAATCATAATAATTCTTAATAAATATTGATAATTATCATATTGACTTTTTTATTGCTATAAGTAAAATATTTTAATATATTTTTTAATTTAATATTTATTTAATATTTTAAATATTTTAAGGAATATAGATTATTATGATGCGAGAAGTCATAAAATCGAAGATACATAGATTAACCGTAACGAGAACGGATTTGAACTATAAGGATTCTATTACAATAGACGAAGAACTTATGGAAAAATCCGACATAATGGAAGGAGATAAAGTATCGGTTATAAATATTAATAATGATAATAGATTTGAGGCAATAGTTATAAAAGGAATTAGAAAAACGGGAATAATTGGAATAAACGGCGATTTAGTTAACTATGCCAAAAGAGACGATATATTGGTAATACTATCATATTGTTATATACCCGAAGAGAAAATAGAAAATCATAAAACAAAGATAGTATTCGTTAATATTCATAATATGGCTATAGATTAATTTTTATAGCTTTTAATATAGAGATTTATTTTAAAATACTTGGAGATAATAATTATGAAAAAGATATATAAAGCTGGAATAGATATTGGCTCAACTACGGCAAAAATGGTTGTTTATGACGAGTTCGACAATATGATATTTAAAACTTATGTTAGACATAACGCCGATGTAAAGGAAACTTTATTATCGATTCTTGGAAATTTGCAAAGCATACATGGAGATTTGAATTTATCGCTTGCTATGACGGGAACTGCTGGAATGGGAATAAGCGAAAGAACGGGAATAAGTTTCGTTCAAGAGGTTATAGCTTCGTCAACGGCAATTAGAAAAATTTATCCTTACGGAAGAACTTTAATAGATATAGGCGGAGAAGACGCTAAAATTATAGTATTTGACGATAATTTCAAAGCGGATATAAGAATGAATGGGAATTGTGCGGGAGGAACGGGAGCTTTTATAGACCAAATGGCTACTCTTTTAAATGTTCATCCTTCCGAACTTTCAACTTTATCGGAAGAAGCGACTTCAATTTATCCTATGGCGAGCAGATGCGGAGTATTTGCAAAAACTGATGTTCAAACTTTAATAAGCAGAGATATTCCAAAATCCGATATTGCAAAAAGCATATTTCAAGCTGTCGCCGTTCAAACTGTTAATACTCTTGCAAAAGGTTTTGAAATTAAACCGAAAATACTTTTTACGGGCGGACCTTTAACATTCTTGCCCGATTTGAGGATGACATTTTTAACTCTTTTAAATGCCACAGAAGACGATATGTATACGATTGAGCATCCCGAACTTACGGCGGCTATAGGAGTGGCTTTTGGAGAAAAAGAAGATAAAACTATAATATCCGTTTCGGCTTTTACAAAATTGGTTCAAAATATTTCCGCTGAAGTAAAAATAACAAATTCAAAACATAGAGAAGCTTTATTTTCAAGCGAAGAAGAATATAATAATTGGCTTGAAGAACATGCGAAAGATAAAGTTAAATCAGCCGATGTAAAAACGGTTAATGGAAAAAATACTTTTTTAGGAATAGATTCTGGCTCAACTACTACAAAAATAGTTATAATAGACGAAGAGGGAAAAGTAGTTTTAAGACATTATAGAAATAATAACGGGAATCCTGTAGGCGCTGTTGTGGAAGGATTAACCGAAATAAAAAAGGAACTTGAAGAAAAAAATATTAATATAAATATCGCTCGAACTTCCGTGACAGGATACGGAGAAGATTTAATAAAAGCGGCTTTCAATATGGATGAAGGAATTGTCGAAACTATGGCTCATTATAGAGGAGCGAAAGCTTTTGACGAAAAAGTAAGCTTTATTCTCGATATTGGCGGGCAGGATATGAAAGCTATATTTATTAAAGACGGAATAATAGAAAATATAGAAATAAACGAAGCTTGTTCTTCGGGTTGCGGTTCTTTTATAGAAACTTTTGCAAGAGGAATGGGTTATAAAGTTGCAGATTTTGCCGATATTGCTTGCGAAAGCGTTAATCCATGCGATTTGGGAAGCAGATGCACGGTATTTATGAATAGCAAAGTTAAACAATCATTAAGAGAAGGTTCTTCGGTTGCGGATATTTCCGCGGGACTTGCGAAAAGCGTCACTTTAAATTGTTTTACTAAAGTATTGAAAATTACCGACACTTCAATTTTGGGAGATAATATAGTCGTTCAGGGAGGAACTTTCAAAAATTCCGCAGTTCTTCGTTCGGTTGAAAAATTCTTAAATAGAAAAGTAATTCGTCCCGATATATCGGAATTAATGGGAGCTTACGGTTGCGCTTTGCTCTCTTTAGACACTTTCAAAGTTAAAAATGAAAAAACTACTTTTATAGGTTTAGATAATTTGCAGGAAGCAAACGATTATGAAAGAAGACAATTAACTTGTAAAGGCTGCGAAAATCTATGCACGGTTACAAGATTAAAATTTAAAGATTCAAAATCTTTCTACACGGGAAATAAATGCGAAAGAATATTTTCAAATAAAGGAAATAAAGAAAGAAAATACGGAATGGATATTACGCAAAAAAAACTTTCTCTTCTTTTTGAAAGACCTTTAGCGCCAGCGACTGACAAAATAAAGGGCGTTATAGGAATTCCAAGAGTTTTAAATATGTATCAAAATTTTCCTTTTTGGGCTACGATACTTACAGAATGCGGTTATAGAGTTCAATTATCCTCGCCTTCAAGTATGTCGATTGCAGAAAAAGGTTCGGGAACAGTTATGAGCGATAATATATGTTTTCCTGCAAAAATAGCAAACGGACATATTTACGATTTAATAGAATCTGGAGTCGATAGAATATTTTATCCTTCCGTAGTTTTGGAAAAAAGCGAAGAGGATGGAAGCGTTAATAGTTATAACTGTCCCGTTGTGACGGGTTATCCCGATGTTATAGATAGTTCTATAAGTCCGCTAACAAAATTCGGCATTCCTTTTGACGCTCCAATAATAAGTTTTTTAAACGAAGATTTATTATATAAAGGATGCAAAGCCTATTTCGTTAATATTTTGGCAATAGATAAAAAAGATTTTGACAAAGCGTTTAAAAAAGCTTTAAAAGAGCAAGTTAGAATAAAAGAAGAATTGAAAAAAGAAGGCGAAAAAATAATAAAATACGCTAAAGAGACTCAAACTCCGACAATTCTTATAGTAAGTCGCCCTTATCATATAGACCCTTTAATAAATCATAAAATACCCGAAACTATAGCGTCTTTCGGAATAAATGTTTTGACTGAAGACGGTTTGGATATAGACCAATCTCTTGCCGATGTTCAAGTTTTAACTCAATGGTCTTATCCTAATAAAATGTTTAAGGCGGCTTTATGGGCGGCGGCTCAAAAAGACTTAAAACTTGAAGTAATTCAAATAAATAGTTTTGGTTGCGGACCAGATGCCACGACTTCGGACGAGATAAAATCAATATTAAATTATTACGGTAAAAATCCAACTTTAATTAAAGTAGATGAAATATCAAGTCCAGGAAGTATAAGATTAAGAATTCGCTCTATGATAGAAAGCATGAAAATGAAAGGCAATTTTGTTTATAGAGAAAAACCAGAAAGAACATATATTAAAAGATACGAAAAAAATGAAAAAAGAAAAATACTCGTTCCTAAATTCGGTTATTTTTACGACCCAATGATTCTAACTTTGCTTGAAAGGAGCGGTTATGAAACAATATCTTTGCCAGACCCAGATATTGAATCTGTAGAATTGGGATTAAGATATGCAAATCAGGATATTTGTTATCCCGCTACTATAGTTATAGGCGACATAATAAGAGCGGTTCAAAGCGGGAAATACGATACGGATAAAATTGCGGCGGGAATTTCTCAAACGGGAGGACAATGCCGAGCGAGTAATTACGCTTCTTTAATAAAAAGAGGATTAATAAACGCGGGCTATCCCGATGTTCCAGTAGTGACTGTCGGTTTGACTGTTATAAACGACCAGCCAGGTTTTGAGCTTTCAAAAATGGATATGATGAAAGAGGGAATTGTCGCTATGCCTTATGCGGACGCTATTTCTACAATGTATTATTACACGGCGGTTAGAGAGACAAAAAAAGGAGAGGCTTTGGCTTTGGCAAATAAATATATAGCCTTGCATCCAAAAGATTTTTCTCTTAAAGCTACCGATAAATTATTAAAGCAAGCCGTTGTAGAGTTTAACGCTATTGAAACTAAAGATTTATATTTGCCTAAAGCTGGATTAGTCGGCGAGATATATGTTAAATACAATAATTTTGCCAACGGAGATGTTTGCGATTGGCTTATGGCTAAAGGAGTGGAAGTTATAGTTCCGCCTGTATTCGATTTCTTCGTTCAAAAAGTTATAAGCGAGCAGGTAAATAAAGAAAAACATGCGCGAGAAGTTTCGTTTTTAGGTTATTACGGTTCTAAATTATCCGAAAAACTTATTGACGCGAGAATAGACTCTATAAATCAAATTATGTCAAAATTTAAAGGTTTTCGTCCCGCTCATCATATAAGACATATAGCCGAAAACGCTTCAAAAATTATTTCTTTGACGAATCAATTTGGCGAGGCTTGGCTTTTGCCAGGAGAGATAGCGACTTTTGCCGAAGAAGGCGTTAATAATGTGCTTTGTTTACAGCCTTTCGGTTGTATTGCAAATCATATTATAGCAAGAGGAATTGAAACGAGATTAAAAACGAGATATCCCGATTTGAATCTTCTTTATTTGGATATGGACGCTGGAGCAAGCGAAGTAAATACGATTAACAGATTGGAATTCTTCGTTCGTTCGGCTAAAGATTCTATAAGCGACAAAACCGTAGTTTTATACGATGAAAAAGAAGAATATTTTGAAGAACGCGGTTTTATAAAAATGGGAATATAGAAAAAATGAATAAAAAAGAATTTAAGATAGCTGTCGCAGGCTACGGACATGTCGGAAAAGATACGGTAAAAACTATTATCGAAAATAATCAAACTATAGAAAAAAGAACGGGAATAAAATTAAAAATAAAAACCGTTTTTAGCAGAAATATAGATAAAATAAAAAATGACAAATATCTTGATTCTATAGAAATAAAAACTAAAGATTTAAACGATATATTAAACGATAAAGAAATCGATATAATTATAGAAGTTTTGGGCGGAATGGATACGGCTAAAACTTTAATAATGGAAGCGAAAAAAGGAGTCGTTACGGCAAATAAAGCTTTGCTTGCAAATTGTTTTTCGGAGATTGTGGCAAATAGAAAAACCGACATAGCTTTTGAAGCTTCTGTTGCGGGAGCTGTTCCTATAATAAAAGCGCTTAAAGAAAGTTTGGTTTCGGATAAAATAGAATCGGTTTACGGAATATTAAACGGAACTTGCAATTTTATTTTAACGAATATGACTAAAAATAATCTTAATTTCAATGTCGTTTTAAAAGACGCTCAAGAGAAAGGATACGCTGAAGCTAACCCGACTTTTGATATAGACGGAATAGACACGGCTCATAAATTATGCATATTATCGTCAATAGCTTTTTCAAATATTATAGATATGAATAAAATATTTATAAGAGGAATAAGAAATATCGAGCTTTCCGATATAGTTTTTGCAAAAGAATTTAACTATACGATAAAATTAATAGCGGAAGCTAGCATAGACAAAGATAATAATGTTTTTATATTTGTAATTCCAACTATGCTTAAAGAAGATAATATGCTTTCAAAAGTCGATTACGCTTTTAACGCAATTACGGTTGTGGGCGATAGGTCGGGAGATAATGTGTTTTACGGAGCTGGAGCTGGAGGACGCCCGACAAGCAGCGCAATAGTTTCTGATGCTATAACAATCGCAAGAAATTCTATTATAACCGACAAATTAAGAATTCCAATTTTGGGATTTGTAGAAAAAAATAACGATATAAAAGTTAAAGATTTTAAAGAGAAAAACGAAATTTTTTATATAAGATTTTCTTCTTCAAAAAATAATTTTGAAACTTTTAATAAATCTTTTGTTGAAAATAAAATTATAATAGAAGAGTCAAAAGAAAAAAACAATAATTTTATGTTTATATTGAAAGAGGCGAATATAAATAAAATAACAAAAGCGATTGAAAATATAGAAAAAATAGAAAATATATTTATAGCGAGAATAAAATCGTAATAATTTTTTATTGATTTTTTAATTCTTCTTCAAACTTCTTTTTTGCAATTTTATTCAAATTATATTTTTTATATTTTTCTCTCAAAGTTATCGAAGGAATCCACCAAGCGACTGAAAAAACTTTTTTCTTTATTCTTTCAACTTTATCCAAATAAATATTATAATCGCCGTTCGTTTTCATTATATGGCAGGAATAAGCCTCGAAAGGATGTTTATCTTTGTCTATTTCGACATTCAAATCTTTCATTAAATCATGACATTTTTTATAAAATTCATTTTTATTTTGAGCTTTATAATTATTGAATACAAAAAGAAAAGAATTAAAATTATAATAATTTGCATCTTTCAATAATTCTATTTTTTTTTCTTTATAAATATTAAATATATTTTTGAATACCGATAAAGCGTCCGTAATCATTTGATTGTCTTTTTCTATAGAATGCGTTAAAGATGATTTTCTTTGAACATAATAATATTTTGCTTCGTTATTATAAAATTTTTTCGGAGAATATAATAAATATTTATAAAAAAATTCCGTATCTTCCGAAACGATATAATTTTGAAATTTCAAATTATTTTTTTCTATAAAGTCTTTTTTAAATAATTTATTCCATGTGATAACAAGCGGATATTCGGGAGTATTTTCCTTTTCGGGAGTATTTACATTAAAATCGCTTATTCCTTCTTTCCAAGTTTCATTTTCTTTAAATTTCTTTTTCCAAATATTTATTCTGTTATGATAATAAGGTTTTATTATTTTATCTCTTACTATATTTATATTATTTGTAAAAACTATATCGGCTTTATTTTTAATCGCCGTATTATATAAAATTTCAATATAATCTTTTTCAATATAATCGTCAGCGTCTATAAAAGAAATATATTCTCCCGAACTTTCATTAATTCCAATATTGCGAGAAAAACCAATTCCATAATTTTTTTCATTATTTATGATTTTTATTCTGCCGTCTTTTTTGGCATATTCTAAAATTATATTTTCGCAGTTGTCGGCGGAGCAATCGTTAATGCATATTATTTCAATATCCTTAAAAGTTTGATTTATAACGCTATCTAAACATTTTCTTAAATATTTTTCGACATTATATATTGGCAAAATTACTGAAACTTTCGGCATTATTTTTCCTTAATTAAAAAATTCAGCAGTTTAATTTTTTCCGTAAACGCTTATATTTTGGATTTCTTCAATTGTTAATCCTGTAGCTTTGCTTATGGATGCATCGTCCATGTTCATTTGTTTTAAGGTTTTGGCTATTGAATATTTTTCGTTTTTTATTCCTTCAAGTTTTCCTTTTTTAATTCCTTCTTTTATTCCTTCTCTTCTTTTATCTTCAAGCGATATTTGTTTGTCGTATTGATAGAGTTCTTTTTTCTCATACTCGCTCATCATTAATCGACTTCTAATAAAATTATTATATCGTTTATGCGCTTCTTCCATTATAGGTTTTTCTTTTACTATCTCTGACATATAAGCCTCCATGTTATTAGTTGTGAAAAATCCAAGCCAATAATTTAAATCCTTTTTTAAATCATTATCTTTGAATT
>OIYR01000577.1_pt1 | contig 20126 bp, 15 predicted proteins | sample 1588221 | NCBI WGS metagenome assembly OIYR01 (sample SAMN03283292) | human gut metagenome | biome: human-associated habitat; material: feces | host: Homo sapiens | place: Peru | collected 2012
CCCCCCAACCGCGAGTAAATGAAAAAAGGAATTTTCAAAAAAATTTGAAAAATTTTGAAAATTTGTGGAATTTGTGAATTTTTGTTGCGAAAAATTTGGATTTTTTGAATTTTTTGAAAAGTTCTTTAAATTTTTTTGGATTTTTTGATAATTTTTCAAATTTCTTTAAATTTTTTATTGAATTTCTTTTTTGGTTTTTTGAATTTTTTACAAGGGTTGAGAAAATTTTGTGAAAAATTTGAATTTTTTACAAGAATTTTGAATTTTTGCGGAGAATTTAAATTCTACGCAAGAATTTGAAAAAATTTTTTTCACAGGATTTAAAATTTTGTAAGGAATTTAAATTTTTGCAGGGCAAAAAATCATAAAATTTAAAATTTTTGTCAAAATTCTAAATTTTTCAAAAATTTAGCCTTTAATCTTCGTTTTTGTAGCTTTTTAGGGCGAGTTCTTGTAGGGTGAAATTTGCGATTTTTTGGTGAGTAAAGCCCTCATTTTGCAAGAAATTCAGCAAACTTTGCTCCATAGCAAAAGCCGCTTTTAAGGCTTGTGCTGAAAGCTCAAAGCTCATCGGCTCAATGCGCTTGGGGATAAAGCCTAAAATGTGCGTTTGGGGCAAGTCGCCTGCTAGCTCCATATACTGCAAGGTTTGGAGCATTTCTACCTCGTGCGCACTGCCACTAAATGATACTTTGGCGGGCATAGCCTCATAAGGAAAGAAAAACACCTCGCCAACTTCGCCATCATCAGCCTCTAAACAATCCAAAACTACCATTTTGTCGTATTTAGCGATGAGATAGCTAAGTCGCAAGCCCAAAGTGCCGCCATCGATGAAATCAAGGCGACAGCTTGGGTGAGAAAAGGCGTAGTTTTTTGATATAAGTTTGCAAAGATGAACGCCTAAGCCCTCATCGGCAAACATTATGTTGCCTACGCCTAAGACAAGAAAATTCAACTAAGCCTCGTCTTTTTCAAATTTGTAGCCGCTAAATATCGCATCAAGTGCGCCGTCCTTGCCTTTGACGGCGTTAAACACAGCCATATAAATGTGGATACACACAAAAACAATGATAACCCACATCAAAATCCTATGCCAAGTGCGCACCTCAGCAAGCCCGCCAAAAAGCGCCTCCACAGGACGAAGCACAGCCCCAAGCACACCTCCAAGCCCATCGTGGTAGCAGTTCGCATACAAAATCAGCCCCGTGAGTATGATACCAGCGATGACAAGATAAAAAAGCGCATAGCTTGCAAACTGCAAAGGGTTATACACGCCTTTGATTTTAGGGTGTTTGCCTAAAAAAAGATAGAATTTAATCTGCTCTATCCAAATTTTAGGGCTTAACACATCGCTAATGCTCGCTAACTCTTTTTTGCTGTGCTTGTCCGTGAAAAAAAGATAGGTCTTAAAAATCACGCAAGCTATCAGCACAAAGCCCGCTACTTCGTGTGCGAAGCGATATTTTGCCTGCATAAAATTCACAGGCTCGCCCGTAGAAATAGGGCTTTGAAAGACATAAGAAAGGTAAAAGCCCGTTCCCACAAGCAAAACTATGCTCACAGCCCGCAACCAGTGCGTAGCGCGCACGCCTATGCTGAATTCATACACCGCTTTGCGTTTGTTTAAAACTGCATCTTGCATACTCGCCCCCCTTACACATTTACTTTGTATTCGCTCAAATTGTTGCCCTTAGTGTCCATAACATGCACAGCACAAGCTATGCAAGGGTCGTAGCTGTGAATTTTGCGAATGATTTCAAGCGGTTGGGTTACATCGGCGATTTTAAGCCCGATTAAGCATTGCTCGTAGCTGCCGCCCACACCTTTGGCGTCTTTTGGCGAAGCGTTCCAAGTGCTAGGCACGACAGCTTGCCAATTCTCTATAACGCCGTCCTTTATGCGACACCAGTGGCTGAGCATTCCGCGTGGGACATTGCCTATGTAGCGTCCTTTGTATTCTTTTTTGCTGTCGATGACATAAGGCGCGCAGGTGCTTTCATCGACTTTTAAATTTTCGATTAGGTTGTCAAAAGCCGTGAAAATGTTGTCCGATATGACTTTGGCTTCTATGCAGCGAGTTGCGGTGCGCCCAAGCGTGCTAAACACAGCTTCTAGCGGCAAGTTAGAGTCTTTTAAGAACTTATCCACTACCTTTACCACAGCCGCATTGCCTTTTGCGTAATTTACCACGATATTTGCCAAAGGTCCTACTTGTGCGGGTTCGCCGCCGTAGCGTGGGGCTTTTATCCAGCTGTATTTGCCCGCTGTGTCAAACACCTTGCTCGCCACTTCGCTACCATCAGCACCTATGCTTTTGCCGTCTTTTAAGCCCGTGTAGTTAGGCTCTGTCTTGCCTTCATAAGGGTGCAAAGGCTCATTGTCTTTATACCAAGCGTGTGTGGCTTCTTCTGTAATAGCTGATTCATCGACTTCATACACTTGTGAAATGTCGCCGTTTTTGATATAGCCACTTTCAAAAAGCCACTCGTTTGCTCCAAGCTGAAATTCTTTGAAAGTGAGTAAATTCGGCACGCCTACATCATTAAGCACGCTTGCTTCTTTTGCATAAGCCTTGCCCGCCATTAGTAAGTCTGGGTAGTAGGCGCGATTGACAAAGTCCGCTACTTCTTTCATCTTTTCAGCAAATTCACCCATTCTTGCGGGGCTTAACAAGTCCATTACGCAAGTAACACCGCCCACGGTCAAACTTTGTGGGTGTGGTTGCTTTGAGCCAAGTATAGCCATAGCCTGAGCCACAACCCTTTGCACGCGCAAGCACTCCAAATAATGCGAAAGAGCGATTAAATTTTGTTCAGGCGTTAAGCGGTAGGTTGGATGCCCAAAGTAAGCGTTCGCAAAGGGTCCTAAATTCCCTTTATCCACAAAAGCCTTTACTTTCTTTTGCACTTCTAAAAGTTTGTCAGCACCCGTGCAAATAGGCGCGTCAGTGTATTTAAAGGCTTCATCGCTTGCCCTTTTGACATCAGCACTTAAAGCGCTTACTATATCAACCCAGTCAAGCCCGTGGAGTTGGTAAAAATGCACGGTGTGGTCGTGTAAGAAAAGCGCAGCGTTCATCAAAGTGCGTGTTAAAAGCGCATTGAGCGGCGGAGTGATACCAAGTGCGTTTTCCACAGCCACTATGCCAGCCTTGTAGTGCGAAAAGGTGCAAACCCCGCAAATGCGTTGAGTCATAAAGCCCACATCTCGCGGGTCGCGCCCTTTGACGATAGTTTCTATGCCACGCCACAGCGTAGAACCAGCGTAGGCTTCTTTGACTACATTGTTATCATCAACGACAACTTCAACGCGCAAGTGTCCTTCTATCCGTGTGATAGGATCGACTATGATTTTTGACATTTTTTACTCCTTATCTTTTTTCGCCGAAGCGATAGCCGCGTGTGCGGCGATAGCCACGCCTGTTAAGCAAAGCACGCCTATGCCGATTTTATCGGCTGTCGCGTCCGCACCGCTACCAAAGACGGTGTCAAACTGCCTTGAAGCCATAGGCTCTTCAAAGGGCTGCATTGTGTCCCAAAAATCTGGCTCAGAGCAGCCTATACAGCCGTGTCCTGCTTGGATAGGCCAGCTTGTGTGTGAGTTAAAGCGCTCACGCGAGCAGTTGTTAAAGGTGTAAGGTCCCTTACAGCCTACCTTATAAAGGCAATAGCCCTTTTTCGCGCCCTCATCGCCAAAATGCTCGACAAATTCGCCCGCATCAAAACGCCCGCGCCTTTCGCACAAATCGTGTATGCGTAGCCCATAAGCCCATTTTGGGCGGTTATAAACATCAAGTGCTGGGGCTTCTTTAAAGAGTAAAAACTGCAAGACATTGCCGACTATGTTTTTCTCGCTTGGCGGACAGCCCGGGACATTGATAATAGCTTTGTTTGTTACCTTGTGTAAGGGTTTAGAGTTGCTTGGGTTTGGGTTAGCCGCTTGAATTCCGCCAAAGCTTGAACAGGTGCCGATAGCCAAAATCGCCTTAGCGTTCTCACAGGCTTCTTTTGCGATTTGAAAGCCCGTTTTGCCGTGCGCGCCAACTGTGAGATAGCTTTCAGTGCTGCCTGTGGGAATGCCACCTTCTACCATTAAAATGTAGTTGCCCTTGTGCTTTTTCATCGAATTTTCAAGGGTTTGCTCGGCTTGCCAGCCAGAAGCTGCCATCACAGTTTCGTGGTATTCTAGCGAAATGTGGTCGAAAATCAAGCTATCAATAGTCGGCGTTTCGCTGCGAAGCAAGCTCTCACTGCACCCTGTGCATTCTGCCATATGTAGCCAAATCACAGGGGCGCGGTCTGCTAGCTCAGCCGCACGCGCTACCACAGGCACAAAGCTCGCAGGCAAAGCCATAAAAGCCGTCATCGCCCCAGCCCATTTCATAAAATCACGGCGCGAAAAGCCCGCTTCACTCAAAGCCTGCTTAATCGAACGCTTGGAATTCAGCGCAGGCAACTTTTCTAGCTCGTTTAAACGAGCCTCAAACTCTTGTATTTGCATTATTTCCCCTTTCGGTATAAATTTTTAAACAAAAATTAAATTTTTATATGATAAACAAAAAAGTCTTAAAAATTCCTTAAATTTTGACTTTTTTGCTTTTTTTGTGCTAAATTTACCCAAACGCCTTTTTCGTGCTTTTCACACATTTTTACTCTCTTTCATCGCTGATAGTAGTGATTTGATAATAAGAATTTATGGTTTTAAGCAAATTTAAACGAGAGCGCAAAATTTCTTGTGAGCTGTTGATAAAGCTGTTGCGCGCGTCTAAATAATCTTTCATTTCAGCGCGCCCAAATTCATACTTTTGCAAGTAGGCTTTGGCGATTTGCTCTCTTTTGGTGTTGATGATTTTGATATTTTCGTAAAGTTTTGTGTTAAACTCATAGTCTTTATAGCAAGCATAAAATTCGTTTAAAGCACCTTGCAAAGCCTGTTCGTAGCTTGCTTTCAAGCTCTCATACGAAAAGCGCGAAATTTGGATATTTTGCTTTATGCGCCCATAATCCAAAAAAGGCAAAGAAATTTGCAAACTCCCGCCTAAATTCAGCAGTTTAAAGCTCTCGCCCAAATCCTTATCACTGCCGCTTAAACTTGCGCCCAAAGAAACACTTGGATACATAGACTTTTGCATTATTTTATAATCCTTAAACGCCGCATTTAAGGAATTTGCCTTTGAGCGCACATCGGGGCGTTTGGCAAAAATGTCGGTTGAGACATTAAAATCCACTCCAAGCTCTTTAAAATCGCTCAAAGATAAAGACGCTAGCCTTTCAATGCTCGCAAAATTCTCTTTTTTACCCAGCAAATCCTTTAAATTCTTAATGATAAGCTCTTTGTTTTGAGAGTTTGTGAGTAAATTTTGCCTTGCGCTTAAAAGGCTTTGTTCTATGTTGAGCAAATCAAGCTCTTCAACGCGCCCGTAGCGGTATTTGAGCGAGTAAATGTTTTTGGATTCTTCTAAATTTTTAATGTATTCGTTTAAAAGTTTTTCCACATCGTTAAAATAAAGCAGCTCAAAGGCGTTGTTGATAGTGGAATTTACAAGGCTTAATTTTAGGCTTTCTAAGTCATAAAGGCTTGCTTTGGCGCTAAATTCACTCGCGCTTAATGAGTCTTTTACCTTGCCGTAAATATCAAGCTCATAGCTTAAATTTAGGGCGTTTGAAAAGCTATTGCTTCGCACCCCAAGCCGCAAATCTCTTGCTAAATTCGCGGCTAAATTTGCGCTTAAATTTGGATACATATCAAAGTTGATGAGCTTGTAGCGCGACACCGCACTTAAAAAGCTATACCGCGCCACTGCTATGTCGGCGTTGTGTTCGAGCATTTGCGCTACAAGTATGTTTAAAGCGTTGTTTTGATAAGCTTTCCACCACGCCTTGCCCTCCAAAACATTTTCGCTGTGTAGGGTTTGAGAATTTGCCCTTGTGTAATCATCAAATTTATCAGCGCACCCGCTCAAAAACAAGGCGCAAAGTGCGTAAAAAACAAGTTTTTTCATTTTATTCCTTTGACAAAGCATTGATAGGATTTAAATTCGCCGCATTTTTTGCGGGGAAAAACCCAAAAATTAAGCCGATAAGCACAGAGCTAGCAAGCCCAAGCACCACAGAACCGCTTGAAACTATCATCAAAAAGTCCGTGCTTACGGAGTTAAAGGCAAAGACGATAAGGGCGCAAAGCCCCACGCCAAGCACCGCTCCCATCATACAAATCATCACCGCTTCGATGAGAAACTGAAACAAAATGTCCTCTTTTCGCGCCCCGATTGCCATTCTTATGCCGATTTCGCGTGTGCGCTCGCTCACTGAAACTATCATTATATTCATCACGCCTATACCGCCTACTACTAGGGCGATGACGGCTATGCAGGTGATTAAAAGCGTCATTGTCGCCATATTTTCTTCGATTGATTGCCTAATAGAGTCTGAATTTATGGTGAAAAAGTCCTTTTTACCGCGTTTGATTTCAAGTGTTCTAACCATAGCTTCCTCAGCAAGGGCTGGGCTAGCGTCATCTCGCACTTTGGCGATGATTTGCTCGACTACACGCGAGCCTGTGATTTTGTTGCGTAGCGTGGTGTAGGGCGTGTAAATGCGCACGGTTATGTCCGTGTCTGGGCGGCGGCTGTCCTTTTCTAAAATGCCGATGATTTTAAAGGGCTGTTTGTTGCAAATGATGGTTTTGCCGATGATTTGTTCGGGCAAAAAGCCATCAAATAGCCGTTTGCGCCCGTTGTCATCAATGACTGCTACATTGTCGGCGTTGCTGACTTCGCTTTCGTTAAAAAAGCGTCCTGTGCCTAAATTTAAGCCCTTTATGCTGAAAATGCTTACTCCGCCGCCCTCCATTTTCGCGCTTAAAGATATGTTGCCATAGGTGGCGATGCTGCTTGTGCCGTCTTGTGCTTCGACTGATTCTAGCTGGGGCAGGCTTTTAAGGGCATACAAATCGCTTAAAGCAAGTTTTACCTTGCCTGAGCGAATGTCGCCAAAGCCCCTGCCGCCGCGCACTTCAATGGTATTTGTCCCAAGCCTTGAAATGCTTTCTAAAATTTGCTTTTGTGAGCCAAGCCCGAGTGCTACGACACTTACAACCGATGCTATGCCGATGATTATGCCTAGCATAGTTAAAAGCGAGCGAAGTTTATGCGCTAATATCGATGAGTAAGCGATTTTGAGACATTCTATGATTTGGTTTTTGAGTAAATGGTAGGTTTTGATTTCTTGTGGCATTGCTGTGAGTGGAATTTGCACCTTTTGAGCGGAATTTGTGTCGCTTGTCATTGCGAGCAAGCCCTTAGGCGAAGCGTGGCAATCCATTGAATTTTTAGAATTTGCACTTGAAATTTGCGAATTTTCATTTAAATTTAGACTTTGCGTTGAATTTTGCTTTAAATTTACGCTTGAATTTAAGTTTTGAGTTAAATTTTGCGCTGAATTTTCGCCGTTTTTGTCATTTTGAGCTTTCGCAGAAAGCGAAAAATCCACGCTTGATTTTGAATTTTCTTTGTTAGAAATTGATTCTTCGCTATTTGCAAAATGATGAGCGTTTGAATTTAGGCTATCTTTGATGATTTCGCCGTCTTTTATCTCTATGATACGCCCAGCCTTTGCGGCTATTGTCGGGTCGTGAGTAACCAAAACTATGGTATGTCCTTGCGAATTTAGCCTTTGTAAGATGTCAAGCACCATCACACCGCTTTTGCTGTCAAGTGCGCCCGTTGGCTCATCGGCTAAAATCAAATCCCCGCCGTTCATCAAAGCCCTTGCGATACTCACGCGCTGTTGTTGTCCGCCGCTTAGCTCGTTTGGCTTTGAGTTAAATTTGTCCGCAAGCTCTAAATTTGCTAAAAGCTCTTTCGCCCGCTCATCTCGCTTTTGAGAGCTAACGCCCGCATAAACGGCAGGCAAAGCCACATTTTCTTTCGCGCTCATCAGGCTTAAAAGGTTGTAGCGTTGAAAGATAAAGCCGATTTTTTCGCGCCTTAAACGAGACTTTTCATCGCTGTTGAGCTTGGTTACTTCATAGTTGGCAAAGACATAAGAACCGCTACTTGGCTCGTCCAAAGTGCCGATAATGTTTAAAAGCGTGGTTTTACCGCTCCCGCTTTGCCCGATGATAGCCACAAATTCGCCTTTTTTAATATGCAAATTTATGCCCCTTAAAATCTGCGTTTGCCCGATATTTTTGCGTATATTTGTAAGCCTTATCATCATCTTGCCCTTAAATTTGCGCCTAAATTCTGGCGTAAATTCAGCCTTTTTGCTTTGAAATTCATACTCTTTGCCCTTTATCAGTGCATAGGCGGTCTCATACCGCTTGATTTGCCTGTTTTTGCGCTGCTTGAAAGCACAAGCAAATCATTTTCGCTCACCCCGTCTAAAATCTGCGTGTTTATGCTGTCTTTAATGCCGATTTTCACATAGCTTTTGATGATTTGCCCGCCACGCAAAAGCTCGACAAAATAGCCCCCTTTGTCGTTTTTTATCGCGTAAGTTGGCACGGCTAGGGCGTTTGGTGCGCTTTTTATCACTATGGAGTTTTCCACGCTCATTCCTATGCGTAAGAAATTGTCCCTGTTTTTCACAAAAACCTTGGCGTAGTAGTAAATCGCGCTCGTGCTTGAACTGCTCGTGCTGCTGCTTGATGAGTTTGATTTAGCATCGCTTGTTGTGGTGTTTGCTGGGTCTATGCTTGAAATTTTGGCTTCGTATTTTTTCTCTGGGTCGTTTAAAATGCTAAATTTCACGGCTGTGCCGACTTTGATTTTGCTCACATCGGCTTCTGCGATTTCCATACGAATTTCCATTTCGTCTAAATTTGCGATTTTTACGATAGTGGGCGTGCTTTGGTTTGCATTAACCGTTTGCCCCTCATCAACGGCTACATTGATGATAATGCCGTCCATCGGCGCTCTTATCGTGGTGTAGCCTAAATCTTTCTCGGCGTTTTTGAGCGTGATTTCAAGCTGCACGACTTGGGCGTCTAAATCCGCCACGCTTGCTTTTAAGCTGTAAAAGTTGTTTTTAAGCGTTTCTAAATTCTCCAAACTCGTGGCTTTGTTGCTGTAAAGTTTTTGCTCTCTTTGATACTGCGAACTAGCGATTTCAAGCGCGACTTTTTTGCTTTCTAAATTCGCCTTAGTGCTTGCTAGCTGCGCTTTGGTAATGTCTAAATCATTTTGCTGCTTGTCTTTGTCAATCTGCGCGATTAAATCCCCAGCCTTTACCTTGTCGCCGATTTGCACATAAAGTTTGGTGATTTGCCCGCTTACCTGTGCGCCGACATCAACTTGCTCTTTGGCATACACTTCGCCCACAGCTTCTATGCTTTGGTCTATGTTCATACGCACGATACTCTGCGTGGCAAGCTGAGCCTTGTCATCTTTTTTAAAAAAGCCCACATACAAAGCCACTGCGCCCACGCACAACACAATCACAATGATGAGAGTTTTTTTGCTTGGCTTTTTGGCTTTGAATTTGCCAAATGCGCCTTTGAAGCTCGTTTTTAAGCTGTCTAATTTCATTTTTGTCCTTTTTGTCAAAAAAATTTAGGCAAAGTATAGCCTAAAAATGTGAAGTAAGTGTGAATTTATAAAAAAAAGAATGCCTTGTATCAAAAAAATTTGAAATTTTTGCATAATTTTTTCAAAAAAATTTTTCGCTCAAAAGCGATGAAAATCCTTAAAATCCCCCCCCCCAGCTTGCTTTGAGCCTACTTTTAGATAAATTTAGTCTTTAAGATTCGTTTAAAGTTTTTTAAGTATAATCAACTCCGCACAAAGTTTCTTGTGCCACTACACAAATGAAGGAGGTATCTTGCAACAAGCTAAGAACAATCTTTTTAGTCTCTTTCTTGTTTTGCTCTTTGTTTTTTTCGCGGTAGGTTTTTACACCTTTTACAACGCGAAAGGCTTTTCCTACTTTTCTAATGACAGCGCCGCCTGTAACAACTGTCATGTTATGAACGAGGTGTATTATGATTACACCAAGTCGCCGCATTCAAAAGTAGTCGATGGTAAGCCACTTGCTACTTGTAGCGATTGCCACATACCCGATGGCTTTGCTCACAAGTGGATAGCCAAAGCGCAAAGCGGAATTTCACACGCGTATGCCTTTACCTTTAAGCTTGATGATTTGCCTACAAATTTCACAGCTACACAAAGAACAAAAGGCTGGGTGCAAAACAACTGCATTCGTTGTCATAGCGATATGGCAGCAGCAGCTGTAAATGCCACACTTGACCCGCACAAAGATAGTGCGCTTAAATGCGTCTCCTGTCATCAAAGTGTCGGGCATAAACGAGATTTTTAACACACTAAGGAGTGAAAATGAACAAAAATGTAACGATTGGCTTGATTGTCGTGCTGATTGTCGTTATCGGCGCTGTGCTTTGGTTTAACGGAAGCGTTAATGAAAGAGCCGCAGCAGGACAAAACACCCAAATCAAATCAACAGGCGCAGTTGAGATGAGTGATATGAACCCATCTTTTGAACACTGGGGCAAGAATTTCCCCGAGCATTTGGATATGCACACAGCGGCTGAGAAAAATCCGCCCTTTGCTACTGAATACGGCGGAAGTTTAGCTTACTCAAAGCTCACTCGGTATCCGCAGCTGAAAATCCTTTGGGCTGGGTATCCTTTCTCCATAGACGCTAATGAAGAGCGCGGACACTTTTGGATACAAGTTGATCAAATGGACACAGCGCGCAACAACAAGGACTTTTTGAATTCAAACGGCTTTGCAGCCTTTGGCGGACAGCCTGCTGCTTGTATGGCTTGTCATAGTGGCTGGACAAAATGGCTACTTGATAATGTCGCAAAAGGCGACTGGGCGGTATTTAGCTCGACTAAATACTGGACGATGATAAAAAATGTCCCTGTGGTAAATGCTGATGGTTCAGTTGGCGAGAGCGTGGATTTCAGCAAGCCTGAATTTGCAAATCTCACAAAAGAGCAAATCGCTCAACACAGCGGACCACACGGCGGCAAGAGAATGGGCACGACTTGTGCTGACTGCCACAACCCTGTGGATATGCAGCTTCGCGTAACTCGTCCATCAGCTATCAACGCTTTGGTTGATAGGGGTTATGAAAAAGACACCGTTACAGGCATCAAAGCCCCACGCGAAGAGATGAGAACCCTAGTATGCGCTCAGTGCCACGTTGAATACTACTTCAAACCAACAGGCACAAAGGTGCAAGTAATGGGCGAGAGCATTGCCAAAGACCCAAGCAAAAAGTGGTTTAACGGCAAGCAAAAAGACTACGATGAGTTTGACTCGTGGAGAGATGGCAACCAACCTACTCAAATCGAAGTGGCTGGACAAGAGCTAGTTTTCCCTTGGAGCGAGTGGAAAAAAGGACAGCCGTTTAGGATAGAAATGTTTGAAGCTCACTATGACAAGGTGCGCGATATTTTCGCACAAGATTGGGCGCATAAACTCACCAAAGCCCCTATGCTTAAAATTCAGCACCCTGAAACAGAGCTTTACAGCGGCGGTGTGCACGCGGCAAATGGCGTAAGCTGCGCGGATTGTCATATGCCTTATGTGCGAAAAGGCGCGGCAAAGATGACTCAACACAACATTACTTCGCCTTTGCAAGACATAAACGCGGCGTGCAAGAGTTGCCATACACAAAGTGAAAGCTATCTTAAAGCGCAAATCCTTGACATACAAAAGTCTGTGGGTTATGATTTAAGAAGTGCTGAGTATGCGAGCGTGAGCCTTATCCTTGACATTAAAGATATGCGCGAAAAACTTGGCGCAAAGGCTGAATTCCAAAGCGATGGCAAGGCTGATGATAAGAAAATTTCAGCAGCACTTAAAGAAGTGCTAGAACTTCATCGCCGCGCTCAAATGAGAGGCGACTTTGTAGGTGCTGAAAACTCCACAGGTTTCCACAACCCACGCGAGGCATCAAGAATGCTCTTACAAGCTGTCGAACTTGCGCGTCAAGGGCAAATCAAACTTGCTGAAATCGCAGCGGCAAACGGCATAGCCTACACCGCTTCAAACATAGGCTATGAGGACTTGCAAAAAGACGGACAAAAGCTAGGTGCTATCGGTGGCGTGCCAGCAGGCGACATTCGCTACTCAAAAGAGATTAACAAGCGAGACGGCGCAGGCACACACAAGGCGGGCGAACGATACTATGAACACGACAACATTAACGGCAACCCGCCAGCGCATTTGCTTGAATTTGACAAAAACACTCGTCCTTACAACTACTCTGTAATGGACAAGAAATAGTCTCACAAATGCCACTTTGAGCCAAATTCGCCTTGAATTTGGCTCATTTTTTTTAAAATTTATTTTTTAAATTTACTTTTTAAGATGAATTCAACGAAAATTTGACTATCTACTTTTAAATTTATTTGTGATAAATTTTGATTTGCTTTAAATTCTTTAAAAACAAAAATTCACACTCAATTCACACTTTTTTTATACAATCACCCCGTTTTTATTATCACTAAGGAGGAAAAAACGATGAATAAAAACAAGTTTTTTCGCTATCTTCACATTTATGTGAGCCTGTTTTTCTTGCCTGTGGCGCTGCTTTATGCGGTAAGTGGCGTGTCATACATTTTTGGCTTGAAAGAGGACACGGGCGCAAGCAAAATCACCTACACCGCCAGCGGCATACAGCTACCAAAAGGCGATGAAAAGGGCGTTTTGCTCGGCATTTTAAAGGCGCAAGGTATCAAAATCCCAGCCGATACGACTTTGCGAAACGACAGAAAGAAAGGCGGCGTGAGTATGGGCGGCATTCATTACAGCGTCAATGCTAAGCAAAATGGCGAGGATTTGCTCATCACCGCTACCACGCGAAGCCTTTTGGGCGACATTATCTTGCTGCACAAAGATAAGGGTGGGTGGTATTTCAGTATCCTTGCTGTGGGCTTTGGCGTGAGCCTTGTGCTGCTTTATCTTTCGGGGCTGATGATAACTTTGTTTGCGAGCAAAAAAGACCGCAAATCGCAGCTTGCCGTGCTGGCACTTGGCGTTTTAGCGTGCGTTGTGCTTGGGTATATGAGCGTGTAAGTGCGATACTTCGTCAAATTTCAAATGCAAAATGTGTTAAATTTTGCATTTGAAACATAGTAAAGTTAAAATTCGATTGTTTAAGCTAAAACTTAAAAAAAATAAGATATAATTTTCATTTTACTTTACGGACAGATGGGTGAGTGGCTGAAACCACACCCCTGCTAAGGGTGCATATCCTAATCGGGTATCGAGGGTTCAAATCCCTCTCTGTCCGCCATTTACTTATAATATAACCACTCATTAAGCACCAAAGTAGCCACGCGTGAAAGAGTTTGAAATTCAGCTTTAAAGCTAGTAAAAGTTTGTTACATTGCTTATCCTTTGTATGATATTTAGCTCTTATTGTGAGATTATATTATGCTTTATCTATAAAAAGGGAAAATTCGCAAAACAATTTTTATCGTTTAGTCAAAAATGTAAATTTATCTTTTTTGCTTTTTTGTCTTAGCTATATTGTTTCTTTTTTGCAAAAGCTATAAATACTCACATTACCTTTTCCAAAAACTCAGCCATTATAGTGCGTTCAATGCCCCCAAAATTCACGCCTACCTTGCCTTTGTGCGCGCCCACAACTCGCCCTATGCCAAAGATTTTATGCTTTACCAAATCGCCCTTTTTAAAAGGCTCGTTTGCGCGAATATGATTGATTTCACTTAAAAAATGACTTTTTCTCAATGGTTGAAACCGTCTTACATTGCACGAGCTTAAAAAAAGTTTCTTTTTTGCCCTTGTTATCGCCACATAGGCAAGTCTTCGCCCTTCTTCAATATCACTTTCACTTGGTTCAAAAGCGTCTTCGCCACGAAACATAGGAAAAAAATTATCCTCTTCAAGTCCTATGAGAAAAACAGCGTCAAATTCAAGCCCCTTGCTCGCGTGTATGCTCATCAAATACACGCACTCACCCTCTATGCCATCTTGGTCGCTTTGCAAAGAAATGTCATTTAAAAGCTCGTTGATACTTGAAATTTCGCCACTATCTACTTTTTCTTTAACATTAGCGTAAAATTCATTGATATTTCGCACTTTATTATCATCTCCGCTAATATCACTTTTATAGAATTCTTTGAGTTTTATTTTGTTTTCAAATTCATTTAAAAGTAACTTTATATCATCAATTTGACTTAAATACTCTATCGTATTGATAAATTTTTCCATTTCATTGTCAAGTTTTGCGCTAAAAAATTTCGTTCCTTGCAGGGCGCAAAGTGTCTCAAAGAGTGGCAAATTTAGCTCTTTTGCCTTACTTTGTAGCTTTTTAAAGCTCGTTTCACCAAAGGCGCGTTTGGGTTTGTTGATGATTCGTTTTAGCGAAAAATCATCGTTGTGATTAAGCAAAAAGCGCAAATAAGCGATGATATCTTTTATCTCAGCACGCTCATAAAAACGCATTCCGCTTAAAATTTTAAAAGGAATTCTTGCTTTCATTAACGCTTCCTCAAACGCAAGAGAAAGCGCATTTATACGATATAAAATCGCAATTTCGCTAGGTCTAATCCCGCTTTGCAGGAGTTCTTTTATGTAAGAAACCACTTTCTTACTTTCTTCTTTTTCATTTTCATTTTCTAAAATTTCAATTTCATCGCCGTTTTCTTTTGTGCTGATGAGTATTTTTCCAAGCCTTTTTTTATTATGTGAGATAAGTGCATTTGCTGCTTTTAGTATAGTGTCTGTCGAGCGGTAGTTTTGTTCGAGCTTGACGAGTTTGACATTGTGAAATTGCTTTTGAAAATTTAAGATATTTTCGATTTTTGCCCCACGCCAAGCATAAATGCTTTGGTCATCATCGCCTACCACAGCGATATTTTCGTGCGTGGTGCAAAGTTTTTGTAGAATTTGAAATTGTAATTCGTTCGTGTCTTGATACTCATCAACCATTATGTAGTGGTATTTTGCGCTTTGTTCTTTGGCGAAATTTTCATCAGCGTTTAAAATGTTGTATGAAAGCAAAAGCAAATCATCAAAATCTACATAATTGTTTTTTAATAAAGCATTTTGATAAGCTTCATAATATGTCGGTTGATTTTGTAATTTTATTTTTTCGCTTTCATTTAAGGTATTATTTTTATAATTTGAAATTTCGTTCAGTATCGTTGAAGTGCGTGTTTTATCGTATTCATACATTATAGATTTGATAATTTTCTTTTGGTCGTCCGTGTCAATCACCACAAAATCATTCTTTCGCCCAAGCCTTTCAATGTAAAGGCGCAAAAACATAAGCCCAAATTTATGAAAAGTGCAAAGCAAGGGGTTTTGCCCAGCATTGTGCGTGAGTAAATTCAAAGCCCGCGTTCTCATCACGCTCGCGGCTTTGTTGGTGAAAGTAAGCGTGAGCGTGTTTGTCGCGGGAATGCCCACTTCATCGATGAGATAAGCAAGTCGCGTGGTGATGGTTTTGGTTTTGCCACTGCCTGCACCTGCTAAAATCAGCATAGCCCCGTCTATGTGGGCGGCTGCTTCTTGCTGAGCCTTGTTTAATCCCGCGAAAATACTCATTTTTTAAGGCTGTCTTTGTTTTTGGGGTTGTTTAAAAAGATATTCATCGAATTTTGCGCGCTTTTTTTCTCGCCGCCTTGATAAAAGCTAAAATTCACAAAAATAATGTCGTTTTCAACCTGAATTTGCGTTATCGCGCCCAAATCCACGCTCACAAAAGTGGCGAAGTCATTTGGTCCAAAACCCGCGTGGAAAGTCATCTTAAATTTGTCAAGCTCAATGCTCTCAAAGGTATAACCAGCCAGCACAAACAGCACCAAAGGGTTTTTGCTTGGGTCCAAGTCCTTTGGCAACTGCGGCTCATAGCTGCAAAATTTGGTATTTGCCACAATACTAAATTCGATTTTAAGCTCCATAAGCCTTGAAATAATCTCATAACAATGCCCTTGCATAAGGCTTATAAAGCCCTTGTCTTTAAGAATTTTTTCTATCATTTTTACTCCATTACTTTGCAAATTTTTAACATTTTCGCACTTCTTAAAAATAATTCAGAAGTATCAGAATCTTTGTCTAAATGCTCTAATGTCGGCAATAAAATTTCGTCCTTAAAATCTTCATTTGTCAAATAGTGAAATTTTATCTTTTTATGGTTACAAAAATCATTTAATTTATCAAAGCATTCTTCTATTTTACTTTCTGGTTGTGGGTTTGTTTTTGGGGTTGCAAAAATGACTTTACAAGTATAAGAGTTAAAATAAGTTATCCAAGTTAAATATGCTCTAAACATTTTTTTGCAAATTATATCTTTCATTTCATCATCATTTCTGCCATATTGTAAGCCTTGTTCGTGAAAGGCAACTTCAACCATATAAACAACATCGTCTTTGCTTATCCCAATAACATCCAATTCGGCTTGTTTAAGCATTTGTTCAAAGCTCATTTTACCAAATAAATGAGAAAATTCTTTATTTTCTTTGATTTTGTTAAATTCTTTTTGAGCTTCGTTTGAATTTTTTTTCCAAGCACTTGCAGGTTTCCAATTTGTCTGCGTAATTAAACAACCTTTTTCGTATTTCAAATAAGATTGCATTAGAGATTCGCCCATTTCTATTTTCATTGATTATAACTCCAATCTTTTTAAATTAGATTTTTTTATTTCAGCCTCAAAAACTCGCTTACTAGCTTTTCTATCTCTTTTATGCCAAGTTGCCAAAAATTTTTGTCCTCTATGTCAAAGCCAAAAAGCCCCACAAGCTCTTTTGGGCTTTTGCTGCCGCCAAGGCTTAGCATTTGCAAATAGTGCGCCTTAAAGTCCTTGCACTCGCCGCTTTTATAAAGCCCGTAAAGTGCCAGCACAAGTAGCTGCGCGTAAGCATAAGCGTAGCAGTAAAAAGGCGTGTGGATAAAGTGCGGTATATAGCTCCACCAAAGCCTATAATGCGGGCTTAGCTTGACGCTTTCGCCAAACATTTTTTTGCTCTCTTTAAGCCAAATTTCGCCAAATTCAGCCTCGCTCAGCTCGCCCTTGTGCGCGTGAATTTCGCGCTCAAAGGTTGTGAAATTGATTTGCCTGTAAAGCGTGGCAAAAATGTCTTCTAATTTCGCCGCATAAAGCCCGATAAGCTCGTCTTTTTTAAGCTCATTTTTCATATAGTCAAAAACAAGCATTTCAGCAAAGACAGAAGCCGTCTCAGCTGTGGTAAGCGGGGTATCTTGGTTTAAAAAACTCACCTTGTAGCTTAAATTTTGATGAATAGCGTGTCCTAGCTCGTGCGCTAGGGTAAATAAATCCCGCCTGCGCCCCGTGAAATTCAGCATCACAAAGGGGTGCGCATCGCTTGTAGTAGAGTGCGAAAACGCCCCGCCTTGCTTGTTTGCGCTTGGATACACATCAACCCAGCCATTTTCAAACGCCCTTTTAGCCGTGCTTGCAAACTCGCTTGAAAAGGCTTCAAAGGCTTTAAGCACGATTTTTTGGGCTTTTGGATACTCTATGCTTATGTCCTTGCCAACAGGCGCATATCTGTCATAATCTTTAAGCGTTTTAAGCCCTAAAATTCGCTTTTTGCGCTCGTAAAAGGTGCTGACAAGATGAAAGTTTTTTTCAGTCGTTTCGATGAGCGAATCCACGCTTGTGCGTGAAATTTGGTTGCTTATGTGGCGCGCTTCTTCGGCGTTTGCGTATCCTCGCAGCTCATCAAGGCTCTTGCGCTCGGCTTTTATCATATTAAAAATATAGCTAAGAAGTGGGGCATTTTTTTTCAAAACCTTGCTAAACGCCTTTGCGGCGGCTTTTCTTTCCTTTCTGTTTGCGCTGTAAAGTTTGCTTAAAATCTCTTCTTCGCTCAAAATTTCGTCCCCAAAAGGCACTTTTATGCGGCTCATCGTTTCATCAAAAAGCCGCCCAAAAGCACTTGCGCCCGTGCTTGACATAAAAAGCAAAATGCGTTCTTCTTTTTGGCTTAAATTGTGCTTTTTGTTTTTGATGAGATTATGCAGGTAAAACTCATAGCCAGCGCACTCTTTGATGAGCATTTGCGCCTTGTTTTGGCTGATTTGGCAAAATTCTAGCTCGAAAAAAAGCAGATTTTCCTCCGTTTTTTTGCACTCGTTTTCAAATTTCGCATACAAAGCGCCATTTGCCGTGTCCTTTGCAAAGCGCAAATACGCATAGCTCATCACTTTGGCAACGCCACAAGCAATTTGCTCGAATTCTTTTAGGGCGTTTAAAAACTCCGCACTTTTAAGCTCGCCAAGCTTGTTTTCATAAATGCCCCTAAATTTCTTTGAATGCTCTTGCAAAGCCTGCAAATACGCACTCGAACTTCTTTCGCTCTCAAACAAATCCTTTAAATTCCACTGCATTTTGTATCCTTTTTTATAAGATAAAACTGTATTGTAACAAGTTAAGTTTAAAATTTAAGCTGATTTGAGCTTGTAAGTAAATCAAATGCCAAAATGAAAAAGAGAATTTTGCTAAATCGCCACAAGCGGAGTAAGTTTTTTTGCGAGTAACTCTTAATAAAGAGCTTTTAAGCTTTGTTTTTGCGACTTTGTAACAAAACACTCACAAGAACACTAAAAACAAAATTTCACTCATTCTCCAAAATCAGCTTTTTTAAAGCCGCCATTCTTATGGCAACGCCGTGTTTGACTTGCCTTAAAACAAGACTTCGCTCATCAGCAAGCACTTCATCGCTTATGTCTATGTTTCTATGCACGGGTCCTGGGTGCAAGATGATGACTTTTTTGTCCTTTATGCGCTCTTTGGTGATACAAAAATCGCTTGCATAGTCTTTGAGCGAGCCATACATTTGCGTTTCGTGGCGTTCGGTTTGGGTGCGAAGGCTCATTATAATGTCGGCTTGTTCTATGCCCTCATCGAGCCTGTGGCACTTTGGCAAATCTACCTTTGGCATAAAATGTGGCGGGGCGACAAGCACGACTTTTATGCCAAAACGCGCTAAAAGCTCGATATTTGAAGCCGCAACGCGTGAATTTTTTATGTCCCCAACGATGATGAGCGTTTTGCCCGCAATGTCGCCCTTAAAATGCTTTTTTATGGTAAATAAATCAAGCAAAGCCTGCGTGGGGTGGGCGTGCTTGCCGTCTCCGCCGTTTAGCACAGGGCAATGCACATATTTAGCAAGCTTCAAAGGCACACCACTTCTTGCGTGGCGCATTACAATCGCGCTTGGTCCCATCGCGTCTAAATTTGCAGCCGTGTCATAAAGCGTCTCGCCCTTGCTTGATGAGCTGCGCGACACATCAAGGCGCAAAACCTTTGCATCAAGCCGTTTAGCCGCCGTTTCAAACGATGAAAGCGTGCGCGTGGAGTTTTCAAAAAAGATAGTCGTTACGCTTTTGCCTTTAAGCAAAGCTCGTGGCTTTTCGTCCAAAAAGCTTTCAGCATCTTTAAAAAGTGCCAAAACTTCATCGTTTGCCAAGTCCCTAGTGGTGATTAAGTGCCTCATTTGTGTCCCCTTTGTGTGTGAATTTGTTTTTATCATCTTAACCGCAAAATTCAGCATTTTTGAATTTTATGGCAAATTTTGCGAAAAAACTATCACATATAAAGTCCGCCGTTGATTTTAAGCGTTTCGCCCGTGATATAAGAAGCATAATCGCTTAATAAAAACGCCACCGCATTTGCCACCTCATCTGGCTCGGCAAAGCGTTTGAGCGGGATATTTGCCACATACGCGCCCTTAATTTCCTCGCTTAAAGCCTCTGTCATATCACTTTTGATAAAGCCGGGCGTTACGCAGTTAAAGCGCACACCGCGACTCGCGCCCTCTTTGGCAAAACTTTTGCTCATCGCTATCATCGCGCCTTTGCTTGCGGAGTAGTTTGCCTGCCCTGCATTGCCCATTTCGCCAACTATGGAAGCGATATTTACCACCGCACCAAAACGCGCCTTACTCATCGCTTTAAGCGCCTCGCGACAACCCAAAAACGCTGAATTTAAATTTGCATTGATGACACTTGAAAAGTCCTCTAACTTCATACGCAAAGCAAGTTTGTCGTTTGTGATACCAGCGTTATTGACAAGGTATGAAAGCTCGCCATCAGCCTCTAAAATAGCCTTTATGCCAGATTCAAAAGCCGCCTCATCGCTTGCATCAAAGCAAATCACCGC
>OIYR01000578.1_pt1 | contig 20119 bp, 18 predicted proteins | sample 1588221 | NCBI WGS metagenome assembly OIYR01 (sample SAMN03283292) | human gut metagenome | biome: human-associated habitat; material: feces | host: Homo sapiens | place: Peru | collected 2012
TGATAACGGTATAATTGTTAACGAAAAATACGCTTGTGTTGTCGTTTTCAAGCATAGCTCGTTCTGTCTTCGTTCTGTGGATAATACTGTGACTACTTCTATCATGATTCATGTTGACTGTGGACGGCTATTGTGCTGGGCAGTCATCGGCAACGTATTCGACAATAAAGCAAAAGAAAGGAAAGAATAAAATGAGAACTATTAAATTTAGGGCTAAACGCCTTGATAATAAAGAATGGACTTGTGGCTACTTCTACGAGGAGAATGATAATACATACATTATCGAGAATCGTCAAAAGGAAAGTATATTGAATAGAAACATTACATACAAGGTTGACCCCAAGACCGTCTGCCAGTTCACTGGCTTCCTTGACAAGAACGGTAGGGAGATTTATGAGGGCGATATTCTTCGCTCGGACGAATACCCCTTCAGCTGCATGGAGGATGATGCGCGTGACAATTACTTCGGCATTATAGAGTGGAGTGATGAAGAGGCGATGTTTCTGCTCACCTGTGTCAAAAACCCGAAATCCGCTGTGCGTGGCATTTCTGACGGCTTCTCTGACGAAATCACGCAACAGAAACTTGAGGACTGTGAGGTGGTCGGCTGCATCCACGAAGATGAATGGAAGCAGTATCGCAAGTATTTCCAAACTAAAGAAGAAAAGGAGGTATAATATGGAAAGAACTATAATATACAGAACGCAGCGCACTGTTACTTACGTACGCACCAAGAAAGGGAGGAGGTCGCATGTTGCAGTGTATGGCGAGATAGCGAGAGTAAAGGGCAAAAGGGTTTGGATTTTTAAGTTGCCCGACAGATACATACGCAGGACTAGGCTGATAGAATACGTAGAGACCATGGGAGCAACTTTCGGTCCTTTTAAGTGTGATTTGGAAAGACTTTCATTTGAGAGCGTCAAGCGGATAATGGAAGAAAAGAGAATAATGGAAATAGAACTAAAAGCAAAGTGTCATGAATATAAGAAGTCTGGTAAGTCAGAATAGAAACCTGCTTGCTGTGCATCCTAACGTGATTAGTTCCACTGAAGAATTAGCTTATCTCCATAGAATAGAGCAGCTTGAAAAAGAAAATAAACGTTTATGCAACATTATTAAAGAACAACAATCAATAATAATCAAATATGGAAACTTTGAAACCGGAAGAAATTCCAGAAGAGCTAATGAAGCTTATGCGTCAACAGTTTGAAGATCAACCGAAAATCCGTCAGTTAAGGATAGCGGCCGATCAAAAACTAAGGAAGGGGCAGTATGTGCAAGCAATGCAACTCAATGAAAAGATTGAAGAGCTTTTCATTGTTGTTGTACTTGAATATTTAAAAAAGGCAGAACAAGAGAATGAAACATATTCGCTGGAAGCATCGAAAATGCCAAGGGAAGATGTGGCAACTTGTGTACAATTGTTTGTCACGTTATACATGGCTATAGACATTATAGATTCGTGCATAATGAATGTGAATGAAACTCTTCATAAAACAAACAAGGATGTCAACCTTTCTATGTTTGAGGATATAAACCAACTTACAAAAATGATAAAGGCTAAAATGGAGTTCTTCAACAGAGATACAACATTTCAGAAATATAACTATTGGGGTGACATAACAGACAATATGTACGAAATGATGAAGAATAAAGCGAAAGCAATAATAACTAAAACAGAAAGAAAGGAAAGAAAGGATGAGTAGAGGTAAGCATTTTACACAAGACGAGATTGATTACTTGAAGGTTAATGCTCTAATAATGACTACAAGAGAATTAGCAGAAAAGCTTGGACGGAATTATTGGGCTGTTCATCGAAAACTTCAAGAATTGGGCGTAAGGAAAAATCATATATTTACAGCCGATGAAGATTACATTATAAAACGGATGTATGGCAAATACACTGCTAAAGTAATTGCGACAAAGATTGGTGTAGATGAAAATGCAGTATATAACAGATGCAAAAAACTTAAATTGAAATGAATATGATAAGCAGTTTTACGATAGACCACACTAGGTTGATGCCTGGTATTTATGTGTCAAGGGTAGATAGCATAGGGAAAGAGCGAGCTACAACGTATGATTTGAGAGTATGCTGCCCTAACAAAGAGCATATGACATCAAAAATCGCACATACAATAGAGCACCTGATGGCTGATTATTTACGCAACGAATGGGTATATAAACAAAAAGTTATTTACTTTGGACCAATGGGATGCCTAACTGGCTTCTATCTAATACTTAAAGGTAAGCCAGACATTGTAAGGGTAGCTTGCGCATTAGTCGACGCTTTGAAATTCTGCTCTAATAGCTCGTCTATACCGGGAGCAACAGAAAAGGAATGCGGAAACTATAAAATGAACGATCTACCAGGAGCCATCAATGTTTTGAAACTTTTCAAGGAAGATATAGAGAATAAAATATCAGAAGCGTCAAAGGTGTTCTCATATCCACTTTAGATTTATACTTAAATATAAAGATTTGATTACCAGAGACTTATTTTAGAGATAATCTTTGCTAGTCAAATCTTTATTATTATATTTGCACCACAATAACTGCTGTGAAATTATACTGGGATATTTAATGATTAATCACTAAATATCAATAACAATGAACAAAAAGACAAAGCAGGTATTAAGTATTTTGAAACCTAAATGTAAGGCGTTAGGGTTCAATTCAAATGAACTTGAGGGTATCGCAGCAGATATTGCCGATAACCTTGATGTTGACGAAGAAGCCTCAGACGAGGAAATAAACGAAAAGATCTCAGCGGAGGTTGATACGGTTATTCCTTATCTTAAAATTGCCCAAAAGGCATCCAATCGTGTTATTCAGAATTCTAAGAATAACAATAATCCAGACGACATAAACGAAAATAATGCCGGCAAAGGAAATAACGACCCATCAGAAAAAGAAGAAGAGAAAGTACCAGCTTGGGCACAGGCTATAATAACCCAACAAAAGGCGATACAAACAGAGCTATCGGGATTGAAGTCTGAGCGCGAAACAGATAGTAGACGTTCAAGACTGAAAGCATTGCTCAAAGACACTGGAACATTCGGTAAAAGTACTCTTAAAAGCTTCGATAAAATGAAGTTTGAGAATGAAACCGACTTCGAAGAATTCTATGATGGTGTAATAGAGGATTTAGCGACGCTCAATCAAGAAAGAGCTAATGCTGGGCTTGCGAAACTTGGTGCCACTGCAGCCACAAGTGCGAACAAGAAAGAAAAAGAAGACAAGCCAGAAGTAATGAGCGACAAGGAGATTGACGAGTTGGCTGATACAATGTAAAACTTCATTAAATTTAAAAATTATGTACGGAGTAGAAGCAGCAGAGATTTTCGACTCAGGGAAAGAGTCTGTTATTATCCGTAAATACCTTAACGGTATTACAGGAGGTGTGGTGCTAGACATGACAGGATTTGATGCACCATTTATCAAGTGTGGACATGTAATAATTCGTAGTACAAAGGATGGCGAGTACAAGCCAATGCCTGTTACAGGCAATGCGTATTCAACGCTACCAGAGAATCATGAATATGTCGGCATTTGCATGACAACAGCACCGAAAGATACGCCTCATGTCGGTGTTCTTACAGCTGGTGAGGTAAACGACAAGGCCGTTCCTTATCCAGTAGAAGCAATTAAAGCAGCATTTAAAACAGCAGTACCCACAATTCAGTGGGGACATGACAAAATAGGTTAAGTATGAACAGTTCATTATTTTTAAAGTATGTATTGAGCTTCTTTCCAATACTGAAGACGCTCATAGAGAAGATTAATGGCAAGCGAAAAAACGAGCTAACTTATCTTCACAAAGACACATCAATTCTTCGTCGTGTTTACTCTACAGACAACAAATGGGAGGCAGATACTGTCGACACAAGCTATGTAGCCGCTGACTATGTAGCCATTGACTCTCCAGTTCCGTTAAAGGCTCGTGACCGAATCGCGGTAGCCAACGGCAAACTTCCTAAGATGGGTATGAAGAAACATTTGAAGGAATCTGAAATCCTCGCACTCCGTATGATGGAAGTTCAGGGAGGTCAGACTGATGAAATCCGACGCAAGTTGGCACAAGACCCAGTGTCTTGTTCTGTCGGTATAGACGAACGTAATGAGTATGCGTTACTTTACGGTCTTTCTAATGGATATGTAGCAGTACGTGATGATGACAATCCAAAGGAACTACTTCGCATAAGTTACCAGTATCTCGAAGACAATAAGCTTGGCATCAACAGCACGAAAGAAGGGCTTACAGTTGATGATTTAAAGAATGCTATTGACAGAGCCGCAAGTGACGGTAATACTATCATACAGTTCTGGATTGCCAAGACTGCATTTGACGCTCTAAAGAAGACCCAGGGAGCAAAGGAACTTGTAGCTACATACAATGGTCAGTCTTACGACTCAAATACTAAGTTGCCTACACCTACTACTTCAAAATTCCAGGAGGCATTCGAAGATGAAACAGGTGTGACGTTCCGCATTATAAACCGTACTGTTCGTCTTGAAGAGGATGGTGTTCGTCGCAGTGTGAAGCCATGGAACAAGAACATGGTTATTGGAGTCTGCAACACAATGATAGGAGCTCTAGTTTACGGACAGGTAGCAGAAGCCACCAACCGAGTTAATGGTGTAACATACCAGCAGATTGACTATAAGCTGATTTCACAGTACTCAACGACAGATCCACTTATGGAGACTACAGCGATACAGGCTTATTGTCTTCCAGTGGTGGAAGATGTTGACACCATTTATCAGATAGATCTTACAGTCGAAGACCCTACTATTGAGGTGAATGATGAAAAAGAAGCATTAGACACATCTGACGAAAAGGTTACTATTGCAGACAAGACATATAAAAAGGCTGATGCAATTACCGGTTTAAATGCACTTGGAGCAAGTCTTGAAAATAATGCTTCAGACGCAGAAATAATTGCTGCGTATAATGAGCTTCCACCAGTAAAGAAAGGTCAGTTTAAAACAAATGTGACATCAGAATTATAAAATATGAAGACAATCGGACAGGCATTGATTGATGAAATACACATACCTATTCCATTCGGATATATTGAGAATGTGTGTATCAAGCGTGGTTTGGAATTTGAGGATAATTTCGACTTTGAATCGTCTAAAAGCGATAAATACAAAGGGGCGCTTGCCGACTGTCTCATGTCGCTTGTTCAAGCTGTCAATTTCTCCGAGTCTGATAAGTCAATCGGTTCTCTCTCCGAAGACCAACGTAAGGCCATAATGCTAAGGGCGAATCATCTATACAAGGAAATCGGGGAAGACGAGGTTTCTATAAGTCCAGTTCCCACTGTTTACATAAATTGCTAATGAGTTTACTTAATTTCCATGCTTCAAAACTTTATCGTCAAATAAGGAGCGAAAGTTATACGGATGAGAATGGTGATTATCACCCAGGAAAGGTCCAATGGGAATATTGTTGTTCTTGTGATGTGGTACCGGCAGGTGAAGCAAACAAGATAATTATCCCAGACGGTTCTATAGACTATTACTCGTATAGCGTATATAACATACCTGTAGGCACAAAGAAATTTGAATATGGGGATTTTGTTAAGCTTACCATCTTAGGTGGTGAAGAAGTAATCCTAAAAGTGAAGGGATTTCATCGTTATCAGTTACAATGTAAATTATGGGTGTAAGATTGACCACTTCGGAATCTTCAATAAATAATTTTTTGGATAGGGCTGCTAAGTATCTGCTGTCGTCAGTACTGAAGGCCCTATCCAAACTCGGAGAAGAATGCGTGGTAAAAATAAGAGTGCGTTCTGCAAAAGAAAGCTGGATAGACCATACTGGCAATTTGCGTAGTTCTATTGGTTACTCTGTTTATGACCATGGAAAGAAGTTCTTGTCTTCTGTATTCGCGCAAGTACTTACCGGTACAGAAGGAACATCCAAAGGCAAGAAGATGATTGACGACTTGGCTAAAGAGTATTCTCGTGTGTATGCTTTAGTTGTAATAGCAGCAATGGAGTATGCGGCAGAAGTCGAAGCCATAGAAAGCAAAGACGTGTTGTCATCGACAAAAACATGGGCAACAGCACAGGTTGAAGTGCGCATAAAAACAGCTATGGATTTTGCCATCAATGAAATAAACAAATGGAAGATATGAGGTCAGACGGAACTATAAGGACAGATATATATCACTATATCAAAGGCAGTGTGTTAGACAATGCTACAAATGGCATGGTGACAAAGAAAATACGCCCTGCGAAGTCGCATAAGGAAGACGTTGTTATCTCAATACTTTCAAATGAGGGAGTGCAAAACCAAACCGCAATTATCAATGTGAACATCTATGTTCAAGATGACGACGTGGAAGGCCAGTTTGAAGAGAAGACGGCTCGTGTAGATGAATTATGCGAAATAGCTTGGAAACTACTTGAACATTTCAGAACAGACGAGTATGTTGCACATGCAATAAATCAACGTGTTTATCCAACAGATAGCGGAGAGCACATAATAAATAATCAAATAGAATACAAAACTTTAAACGATTAAATTATGTCAGTAACATCTTGGGGCAAATGCTCTATATTCATTCAGCCTGTCGGCTCAGCCAAAAATGAGTGGGACAAGCTTGATACACCGAAGGAGGATTCAACACAGGTTACTCCTACTAAAGGTGACACAATGACGCAGACTGAGGAAGGTGGCGGCACAGTCGATAGAAAGACGAAGAAGTCAACATATGAAGCTGCATATCAGTTATTCATTAAAAAGGGAGTCTCCCAGCCATTCAAGACCATAGACGGCGTTGTAGAGGGAAACTATCGTCTCGCTATTCAACCTGAAGACCCAGAGTTGCCTGGTGTATACATGGGCAATACAACTGTGGGTGCAGAGGAAGCCTTTACTACGGCAGATGGTGCATTGATCACATACACGCATTCGGCTCTCATTCCTGACGGTGATGTAGTAGCTAAAACTATAAACAAGAAAAACGAGGATGTGTATTGTGCTTACCGTTGGCGCGTAATAAAAGCTACAAAGGGTACAGGTGGTAAATACGCATTGAAGTTTAGCACTCCACAAGCTGGCGAAACCCCACCTACCGAGATTGAGGAAACTTACACAAGCGTATAATGTGTCTCTCCCTTCGCCGATTGAGGGTAGTCAGTCGGCATAAGCCCAAGTAGCTCAGATGGTAGAGCGAGGTCATCAGAATAGCCATTATAATCCACAGACCTTAAAACAGTGGTTGCGAGTCGCAGGTTCGAGTCCTGCCTTGGGCGCATGAATGAATTAGGAAACACTATAGCAAAAGTATTGACAGACATGCCGGTCTACTTCACGATTGGCAAGAAACACTATTGTATATATCCTCCAACGTTAGGTAAGATGTACATTGTTTCGCAGTTGACGGAATCACTCGGTATAAACAAGGATAATCTTACTGTCAATCCATTCTTAGAGATAATGCGAGTAGTTAAGGCAAAGAGAAAAGAATGCTGCAAACTACTCGCATATAATATCACAAACAAACGAGAAGAAATGCTCGACATAAAATGGATAGAGACAACAAGTGAGTCCATCAATAGAATAACAGACGATGAAGACCTGACAACACTACTAATAGTCATATTGAAAGACAGCACCCTTGAAGACATCATCAAAGGCACAGGAATAGACCAGGAATCGGAAAGAATGTCTAAGGTCAACTCTGTAAAGGACTCAAAGAATCAATACGTCTTTGGAGGTAAAACAATATGGGGGTCAATGATAGATGCTGCTTGTGAGCGATACGGATGGACTTATGATTACGTTGTATGGGGTATATCATACACAAATCTGACTCTTATGCTAAAAGACAAGATAACGTCCATATATCTGTCAGACGAAGAAGCCAAGAAGTGTAGAATACCTCAGAAAAATAGCGACTATGTAGATGGAAACAATAGAGAAGCAGTAATGCAGGCTGTGATGGAAAGTGAACTCAACCCCGAATAACCGACCTCTCACGCGCACGCACACGGAATTAGTTCCTATTTAGAACACTGGTCACAAAAATCACGGGGGTAAGACCCTGAAATCAAAGAAATTTAGAACACTATGCCAAGTTTAAAATTCGATGCTGTCATAGAAACAGCAAAGGTTACATCAGGGTTCAAGGATATCCAGAACGCCGTTCATAATACAGCAGAGACAGTAAAGTCCGAAGGCGAGAGCATTGAAGATGTAATAAACAAGATAAAGAACGCTGCAAATATTGCTATTGGCGGTTGGAGTATTGGAAAGTTTGTAAATCAGATGATGCAGGTCAGAGGTCAATTCCAACAGACGGAAATGGCTTTTAAAACCATGCTTCAAAGTGAGAGCAAGGCGAATGACCTAATGCAGCAGATGATACACACTGCTGCAATAACACCGTTTGGTGTTGAAGATGTTACTGAGGGAGCGAAGCAGTTGCTCGCTTTTAATGTCGCAGCAGAAGATGTCAACGATACGCTTATAAGGCTCGGTGATGTTGCAGCTGGCATGGGAGTAAGCTTATCTGAAATGGTAATGTTATATGGAACCACCATAGCAAAGGGCAAGATGGATACAATGGATTTGTACCAATTCCTCAACCGAGGTATTCCTATCGCTGATGAACTGGCTAAGGTTATGGGTCTTGATGTTAATAACGCAATTGCTGAAGTCAAAGAACAACTTACAGCCGGCAAGGTGACAAGTGATATATTCATTAAGGCTATGCAGAACATGACATCAGAAGGAAGCAAGTTTGGAGGTTTGATGGAAGCTCAGTCTAAAACTATCACTGGTCAGATAAGAAATATTGAAGACGCAATAGAACAGATGTTCAATGAGCTTGGCAGATCACAAGAAGGAATTATCAATACGGGACTTGATGCAGTGTCCACAATCGTAGAAAACTGGCGCAAGGTTGGCGAGGTAGTGATGGTAGCGGCAACGGCATACGGTACATACAAAGCTGTTCTCATGGCTGTCAGCGCTCTTCAAGTGATAAACAACCGTATACTTCAGCAGGCTGTTGTTGAAAAAACACTCGCAGCAGCCGCCGGCATAAATTTATCAAACGCAGAGGCAGTTGCGGCAGCACGAACAAAATTCTTGACATTAGCACAACAGGGACTTACAACAGCATTAAAGGAAACTGCAGCCGCAACGCTGTTGAACCCATACGTACTATTGGCAGCTGCAATAACGAGCGTTGTGTATGCTATCTACAAATTCTCTACAGCAGCCTCAGCTGCAGAAATAGCACAAGAGGCGTGGAATAAGAGTATAGACGAATTTAACAAGAAGGCAGAAGAGCGTAAGCAAAAGATAAAAGAGCTTGTCTCCACTATACAGGATGCAAGTTCCACTGACTTACAGAAGCAGTTATCTTTTGATGAGTTGAAAAACATAGCCCCGGAACTAACCAAAGTATACGATAGTGTAGAGAAGTTACAGAGTGCAGACCTATCTCAGTTCAATACCCAACTGAATGAAATGTCAGACAGAGAACGTGAAGAAGGTCTAAAAGCACAAATAAAGCAGCTGCAAGAATATGCAAAAGCCCTACAAGACGTTTCGGCGTCAGCAGAAGCAGGAAATGCAAGACGTGTAGCCGTCCAGGGTCTAAAAGACAACTATGGTATAGAAGCCTCTTGGTCACTTGATAAGGCAGATAAGCTTAACGATTCCATCTTAGAGTACATAACAAAACTTGAAGGTGAACTCGGAAAGATACAGAAAGCCAAGGATGAATTGTCAACACCAACAGAAATAGAAATAAAGCTTGCCGAAAAGGAATATAAACAAAGCAAGGAAAGTCTGGATTATCTATCCAACTTTGCTTTAGCAATGAAAAACGACATAGAAAGAAATCCTACAAAAGTCCCATTCGACGGAGGAGAAGCAGACCGGGTCATATCTGAATTGGAAAGCAAGGCCGATGAACTAAGGAAAGAACAACGAGATAATCCTATACAGTTCACAGCTGACAAACAAAAAGCTCTCGATAAATACCAAGAACTGCTTGGAGACATAAAACGTTGGAGAAATACAGCATGGAAGCAAGGGACATTTACTATACCTGTAGAGATCCAATTCAAGATGAAGAAGTTGGAAGCAGAGACCAATAAAGCTAAAGGACGTTTCAACTATCTTACCGGTAAATATGAGCAAGCTAACAAAGATGAGTCTTATGCCACAGCTAAGAAACAAGCCAAGATAGATTATGAAGCAGCTGTAAAGGCAGAAAAGGAGGCAAGGAAAGGTTCTAATAAGGGATGGGAGGAGAAAAAGGAAGACCTCGATAAAAAAAAGAAGGTATACGAAAAGTATTGGGGTAATATCTCTGCTGCAAGTAACAAGGCAAACAAAGCTGTTTCAGATGCTAAGAAGAAAGTCGAAAATCAACGTAAGGCTCAGGAAGAGATTAACGAGAAATTGAAAGAACTCATTCAAAAGAATACATACGACACCATATCCCTCATGCGAGAGGGTACAGAAAAGAAGCTCAAGGAGATAGACAACGACTACAAGAAACGATTGGCAGAGATTGACAAGCAGGAAACAGAGTTCAAGAAAAAGAACAAAGAGGCTGGCAAATCATCTACCCTTACTAGGGAACAATCAAAGGCTCTCGGTGATGCGAGGTCTATAGCCAACCTTAACAAGGTACAGCAACTAGAAGAAATTAACAAAGAGCTGTTAGCAGAAGAGCGAAACAATCTCTATGACTATCTAAAGGAATATGGTAGTATTCAACAGCAAAAGCTAGCCATCACACAAGAATATGCCGACAAGATAGCCAAGGCAGAGAACGCCTATCAAAAGGCATCACTCGCCAACCAACGTGACAACGAATTGAAGAAACTCGATGCAAGTGATGTATTTGAACAGATAGATTGGGAGAATGTCTTTGCCGACCTCTCATCGCATACAAAGGAATATCTCGTCTCCTTGCGCACTCAGTTACAGTCACTGTTAAAGAGTGGTAAGCTTACAGATGTCTCCGATATATCCAAGGTGCAAGAGAAAATCAATGACCTCAACGCTGAGATAAGCAAGCAGGGAGGTATCTTTGACTTCGTAGGTACAAAACAGCAGGAACAGATACGACGCATCAATGAAGCTAAAGAAGCGCAAGAAGCACTCAACGCTGCAAAATCCAAGGAAGCAGATATTGAAAAGCAGTATGAAGAGGCATTGAAAGCAGCTAACTACAAAGCTACAGACCTTGGGGTACGTGCTATCGGTGATGATACGGCAGACATACAATCCAACCTTGACAAGTTCGGTATAGATAAGTCAACCAAGGAATACAATGAAATGTCTACACTTCTTTCCAAACTTGCAGTACTCGAAGGGAAGTTGGCAGAAGCGAGAAAAAAGACAGCAAAAGCTACGGCAGAAGCTAAGAGCAAAGAGGACAGCGCGAAACGCTCGTCAGCGCAGAGTATAGCTGATTGGTTCACTAATGCGCAGGAATTTATCACTAAGAAGGGAATCGACGAGCTACCAGAGCTGTTTGAAAAGCTCGGCATGGATGGTATAGCAGGCAAAGCGACACAAGGTCTATCAGCATTCAACGATGCAGCTGGAGCTGCAGCTGACTTTGCAAGTGGCAACTATATCGGTGCACTTACGAAGGGTGTTTCGGCATTGCAGAACTTCACATCTGTTCTCGGCATAGGCGGTGATAATACAGCTAAAATGCAGAAAAAGATAGATGAGCTTAACTTACGTAACGATGTGCTTGCAAAACGCCTTGAAGAATTGAACGATACTCTCCAAAGTACAAACTCCATCACGGGAGCACAAGACGTATACAAAGAAGCTGTTGAGCTGATAAAGGCAGAAGAAAAGAATAGTTCATCTGCAATGATAGCAGAAGCTAAAAAGCACGGAACTTGGAGATCGTCACTCAATTCTTCTGTAGATGATAACCGTGTATGGAAAGAGTCAATGAAACAAGTGTCGAATATCCTTGGTAAGAAGATAACATCAAGCAAAGATTTTCTTTCGCTCTCAGCAGGAGAGATGAAGAAAATACGAAATACGGACAAAGAGCTGTTTATGTCGATTCTCAATGAGTACCGTAAAGAAGGAGGTAAAGGTGGTCGCTCTGACAAATTGCCTGACATGATACAGGATTACATTGACAAGTATGCAGACGCCATAAATGACCTTACAGAACAACTCCAAGAAAAGTTCACGCAGATGTCATTTGATGACTTGGAGAACAGCTTCTTTGATACCCTTATGGATATGAGTAAGGACGTGGAAGACTTCACTGATGATTTCTCAAAATATCTTATGAGGGCAGTCTTAAAAGCCAAGGTGGGAGATTTGCTTGACAAAGACCTTAAAGAGTTCTACGATGAGTGGTCAAAGTTAGCTGAAGATGGACTAAGTCAAACTGAGATAGACTATCTAAATCAAAAGTATAACGACCTCATAAAAAAAGGATTGGAGCTTCGTAATGAGGCATCCAAGATAACGGGATATACCGGAGAAGGAACTTCACAATCAGCCACAAGTGGCGGATGGCAGTCGATGGGTCAAGATACTGCAGATGAACTGAACGGACGTTTCACAGCTTTGCAGATAGCAGGAGAAAACATTTCTTCCAACATGATAGCCACTGTTGCACATATGGAGACAATAGTAGCAACCGGAATATCAACCAATGGGGCGGTTCTTGAAATCCGCAACATGATGATAATGACCAACAGTTATCTAGAAGACATCGTAAAGTATGCAAAACTTACCTACAATGACTTCGGTGCAAAGATAGACGATATGAATAAACGATTAAAAGAAATATAACCCAACTGGCTCTTCGCTCGTGAAACAATGATTCATACGACAAAAATGCTAAAGTTTACAGCGAAAGCCAGTTGGTATTAGAAGAATAAATATGCCTACAGGAAAACTTTTAATAAACGGTAAGGATGCTTATAAAGAGTATGGTATCTTCATGGACGATAGCGCACTTAGCACACTTATGACACCAGCACCAAACAAGGAGTTTATCAGCAATAAGTATCGCTCCAAGGACGGAAAGTCGGTTATCAAACACAATCCTAGATTGGACGAGCGAGATATAACTGTTGGATTCCATATGTCAGCCAAAGACGTTGACACCTTCTTGTCTAAATATGAGAAGTTCTGTAACGAAGTACTTGCCACAGGAGAAATAGTTATTCATACCTCATTTCAACCTAAAGTATGGTACAGGTGCATTTATATATCCTGCACGCAGTTCAGTCAGTTTATTAGGGAAATGGCTTCGTTTAGCCTAAAGCTCAACGAGCCCGACCCTAGCGATAGAGGCGAAACAAGTAAATATTCAAGTCAATGATTAATATTAAGAGAAACAATAAGGTATTCTTCACAATAGAGGATTTCGGTGAGGGTTCTAAGCTGTCATATCAGCTGATGGACCACCATTATATCATATTGAAGTTCACCACGGCTTCGCCTATCTATTTTGAGATTGGAGATTCCGTGGAGATACCCGATTTTGGTTATTTCGAGCTTACGTCAGCTTACTTTCCAAAACACAACGATAGTGATGGTTATGACTACGAAATGCAGATGGATGCCTACTATATGGCTTGGAAGAACAAACTTTGCAAGTATCGTCCTCAGTATGGAGCAAACGAGACCTCCTTCAAGCTCACCACATCTGTAGGTGTACACATGAACGTTATCCTCGGCAACCTAAAGGCTCTTGGACTTACGTATAATGGAAAGGATTTCTCTGTTGACTACACAACGTATAACAACAATGCTTTTGATGTTCAGAAGAGATTCTTGATTGAGTATGGCTCTATCAGCATTATAGATGCTCTCAACTCCATCTGTTCCGAAGACGCACTCAACTGCGAATGGTGGATAGATGGCTCTATTATATACCTTGGATATTGCGAAACGGAAGGGCAGACAACATTCGAGCAGGACGTTAATGTTCTGTCCATGTCCTATTCGGAATCCAAGTCAACTTATATTACAAGACTGTACGCATTCGGCTCAGATAGAAATATCCCGAAAGGGTATTTCACTGGTGCAGATGCGGACGTTACTACAGATGGTGTCGCTACTGACTATCTTATGCTGCCTAATAAGGAAGTTGACAAGGAAGGTTTCTACTCCAAGGATGGTTATCTGGAGAATGTGAATGTCGTGAAGAATGAAAAACAAGCCATTGAAGGAGTGGTAATGTTCGAGGACGAATATCCAAAGGTGGAAAGTGTTGTCAGCAATATCAAGACCTATGATAGCACCGTTGATAACGATGATGGAACGAAGACCACACAGACTTTTTGGCAGGTAACAGCTACAGATGCGTTTGCTACAAGCTTTGAGACAAGTTGGAAAAAGAAGAATCTAACTCTTGGCATCAAGTTTACTAGCGGTGCCCTCATGGGAATGGAGTTCGATGTTAGCTTCAAGGTTATCGACAAGGTTAACTACTTCGAGATTGTCGCTAATGAAACTTACGGAAGAACGCTACCCGATGGTGTTATGTGCCCGAAGGTAGGTGATAGGTTCTTCATTTACAACTGGGACGCAACAAAGATTACAGACACAACTCTTATCCAAACAGCCCAGTCGTCTTTGTTCGAAAGAGCGAAGCAGTACTATCAAAAGACCATGATCAGCAACTCAAACTTCACTTGCACGATGGATGGAGACAAGTTCTACAATGATGGAACATATGATTACCATCCTCTCGGTGAACAGGTAAAGCTGATTAATGATATGTTTTCACAGGTAGATGCAGAAGGCAAGCATTATCGAAACTCACGTATCATCGGTATGGATATTCCTTTGGATATACCTTATGACCATCCACAGTATACAGTTGGAGAAAAGGCAGCAACAAGCCGATTAGGAAAATTGGAAGACAAGGTTGACTCCATTACTGTAAACGGAATACAGATAGGTGGTGGTGGTGTTGGTGGTGGAGCTGGAGTTTACGTAATTGGAGTTAACGATACTACTCCAGAGACTGATAGTAACGTCTATTCGGCAAGAAGGGTAAGAAATGATTTTCTCTCGAAGGTGAAGGAGGACACGGCACAGAAGGCTATCACCTTTAAGGAGGGTCTGAAAGTCGGTGATGTCGGCAAGGGTATTGACGGCAAGGGTGACGCTGTGCTGGGCGACGTGGTTGTTGACCGTGTGCATGACGTGAACTCTACTCCTGCCGACCGTGTGGTTGTGGGCGCACAGGGCTTTGACCTGTACCTGGGCGACGACGGCAAGAGTCACCTGTATATTGACTTCCTTGTGGCGAGGGTGAAGGCTTTCTTCGCTCAGTTGGAGATTCGCAGGGTGTCGTACTCGGGCGGCACGACTATCTTCTCGAATGCGGGCTCGACGATAGCAAAGGTAATGGAGCTGAAAAACGGCAAAGATACAGTGGCGTACAAGTGCTATGCCGTTGCCGACGACGGCACTACGAAAACGAAGAACTGGTGGCATGTGGGCATGATGGCGCTGTGTCAGACGTTCAACGTGAAGTCGGGCACGAGCAATGATGTATCGAACCGATACTATTGGCGTCTTGTGGTTGACACCGGGCAGGAGGTGCTGGAGGATGGGAAGCTGTATGACTATGTGATTCTGTCGAACGTGCGGGACTTTGAGGGCGGCGATGCTATGCTGCCGAGCCGTGGCGTGCGTGTGTTGGCTGACGAGAGGGGCAGGGTGCTGCGCTGGGGCGGTGTGGCTGTGGCTGCGGCGTATGACGGCGAGCTGGTGTCGATGGCTGAGCTGTTTGAGCAGCAGGAGGGCAGCGGGACTGACGAAGGGGGCAACGTGATTGCTCAGAGGAGGTTCTACGGCTACGAGGCGGTGAACGGCGGCGAGCCGGATGCTCCTGCCGAGGGCGATGTGATTGTGCAGGTGGGCGACCAGATCAGGTGGAAGTCGTATGGCAATGTGATAAAGCTCGCTACTTCGACTGAGGACAAAGCTACGGACAAGACTACGGCCAATGCTCCTTCTATCACGATGTATTACGGCGTAGGTGCGCCTCGCAAGGTGGGCACTGCGGTCACGCCTTACGTATGGCAGGAGGTGACGTGTATTCTGTCGCCGGGGAAGGTGAGAATAAATGCTGACATGTTCGAGTTGTTTTCGGCCAGTACGGGCAATGTGATTGAGCCTTACGTGGTGTCGTATGAGCTGGTGCCTACGAGCAGGACGCTTGTAAAGCACGACGACGGCACGACGACTCCGAATGGCTTCGGGGTGGACGTGATAAAGCGTGTGGGCAGCTCGAAGACGGTGCTAAAGGCTGATGAATACACGGTGAAGGCTGAGGTGACGTATGAGGATGGAAACACGGAGACGTTTAGTCTTGCTGACCTGTACGAGAGTGTACTTCGCAATCTGACTGCCTTGAAGCTGGTAGCTTGCAGCGCAAAGGATGCTACTGATGTGCTTGCAGAGACAGACATTGCCGTGCTGAGTGACGGCAAGAAGGGCGCTGACGGTGCAAATGGAAACGACGGTGCAAACGGTACGGACGGTGAGAGTGCGATTGATGTGATATGGTATCCTAATCCGCTTGTTATCAACACGACGAGCGACGGCAGTGGCAATGTGTATGCTGACTGTAGCAATGCTACGGCACGAGTGAGTTTTTGGCGCGACAACGAAAATTGGGGAGAAAGATATATCGACCAAATCTCTGTGCAGAATGAGGTAAACTGCCATGCGACCGCCGAGATTCAGAATGGCGATTTTACGGTTAAGATATTAAGCATTGAACATGATAGTATAAAAACTAAAGACGGTAAGTCGATAACGGTGCCTCGTACTACTGCGAGCGTGACGATAGCAGCCCGCTATTGGGTGACTGCGAGCATGTTCACTCACGTATTCGCAACGCTGTCTATCAACGTCAACGTATCGGCGGTGTGGGGCGGCATCGAGATGAATATGTACGGGTTGACAAGTAGTTTCTCTGAGATTAGCAATAAATACAATGGCCTACCGCTGAAGACACAGGGCGAGCTGACGGACTATACTTCGACTATCAAGCAGACGGCACGTAATATTGCGCTGAAGGTGTCGCAGACGGCTGTGGGCAGGAAGAATCTGCTGGTGGGGAGTGCGCTGAGACGGCAGGGTGAAGGAGTGAGAATACAAACACAAGAAGGTGGCGGTATAGAGACTATCGGAGGCGTAGGCGGTGTGAATTGCGTTCACGTAGTAGCTACAACAGCGAATCACTACTCGGGATTATTCTGGTGGGGAATCACTCCCAATGATACGAAGTGTATAAAGATTGAAAAAAACAAGACTTACACGGCATCTGTTTGGGTGAAATGCGACAGAACTGATGCTAAGGTTTACATCGAGGCTAAGTGGGCGGAGACTGCAACTGGTGGCGAGCGCCTTGACTCCGTGATACAAAGCGGCGACAATCTGTTTTCTGTCAAGCAGGCGAACACATGGCAGTTCTGCTCGGTGACGTTCAACACCAACGACGAGACAAAGTTCAAGGACTACATCGAAATGAACTTTTGGGTTAACAACAAAACCGAGGGAATAACTACTAATGCCTGGTTCTGTCAACCCATGTTGGTCGAGGGCGACGAATATGTGGGCTGGTCGCTGTCGGAGGAGGATGCTGAGTATATCGGTGGCAATCTGCTGGATAATACCGATACGCTAAAAGTGGGTGGCAATCTGACCGTGCGTGCCGTTGACCGCACATCCCTACGTCCAGTAGACAACACCGCTGAAGAAATAAACAGTAACACGTATAACGGTCAGCCTACGTTGTGGACAGACACCCGGGGTGTAGATACTACTGTTGATATGCTACAGTGGACATTAGACACCGATGTGGTAAGAAAGGGACAGGACTATGTATTCTCCTTTATGGCAAAGGGCAAACTGGGCGGCATGTTCACTGCGTATTTCTACAAGGACGGCAATCAGGAAATATATACTGAGGTACTGGATAGAGTTGGCGGTCTAAGTCCGGCTGACGGCAATGCGCAGGTGGAGTTTAAGGAACATTATGTATGGAAACGATACTGGGTGCACTGGCGAGTGGTGGGTGACAATCTGCCTAAATATGTGCTGATACGCTGCAACGGGAAAACTGATATGTATGTCTCTCAGCCTAAGCTGGAGTATGGGGCTACGGTGACTGAGTATCGTGCTACTAAGACCGACTATGTAGAGGACAAGAGCGTGGTTGGCAAGCTGCTTGATACGGGTATTGACCTTGTGCATCGTAAAATCACCATGACGGCTGACACTGCTGAGTTTCGCGCGAATAACGGCAAAACGATGGCGGTGTTTACCGCTGACGGCCTAAATACGTCGCTTGTCAAAGCGGAGCGGCTTGAGACAAAAGGCGAGGAGGCGGTAGTCAAGATTGCTGACGGTATGATAAGTGTATACGGCAGAGCTAACGCGCCGAATATCCGCTTCGGTGTCAATGCTGAGGGATATGCCGTTATGGAATATTATGACAACGCAGGCAACTTGCTTTATGACCTCGGTCCGGCTGGTATGAGCACGATAAAGACACAGGCTGCGGCGATAAGTGCACAGCAATTCTACCCGGTGACTAATACGGCGCTGACATCTCCTTATACATACGAGCTACAATGCAAGAGCAGCATGGGCAGCTATGACCTCAAGTATTTGTGCGCTAAAGGCTCTAACAACGACCGCCTGCTGTTCGGGCGCGAAGGGTTCGGGCAGAGCGGTGTGCTGGTGAGCAGCAATCTCGGCGTGAGCAGTAATAAGGCTGTATTCTTGCACTTGTATTCAGCCCCACGTGTGAACGGGCAGGTGGTGGCCGATAAGAATGCCGACCGCGGTCTGACGACGCAGGCTCTTGCTAAAGCAGCAGACGGCTGCTACTTCACGTCGGATAAGAATCTTGCCGTTAACGGCCGACTAAATAATGTCGCTATAGGTGAGTTTATCCCCTTTGACGTAAAGACACAGAGCAATATGCAAGACCGTATTTTGATGCTTCACGAAAACGAGACTATAAGCCTGCCAAGGCTATATTTCGGCGGTTGGCTAAAGCAGTCGCTATCGTCAACCACTAAACTGGTCAAACCTGATACTGTCAGACTGCAGGTGTACGGTGGCGGTATGTTTACACAGCGTGGCACGTGGGACGGTACGATGGCGTTGGAGTTGTAAGACTATAAACAATAAAAGATCATATGATATGGCAGATTATGAAATTGTAGACGTTACGAAGCTTCAGAAGGCTGAGGGCGTAAAAGATGGTGACACGCTGCTGCTGATACGCCAGCAGGGCGACGGCACGAGTATATGTATGCGCACTGACGGCGCACAGTTTAAAGGCACTGACGCCTATGACGTGGCGAAGGCTAACGGCTTCAGCGGCACGCGCGAGGAGTGGACGCAGGAGGTGGCGAGGATTAATGAGGTGTCGGCGGCGATAGACAACGCCAATGACACCGCCAATCATCCGACGAAAATCGGCAGCGACAACTACGTGTACGAGTGGAACAAGGCGACCAAGGCTTACCAGAAAACCGACATCCTCGTTAAGGGCGACAAGGGCGAGAGAGGTGCTACGGGCGCGCAAGGGCCTCAGGGCTTGCAGGGTGTGAAGGGCGAGACGGGCGCTACGGGCGCAACCGGACCGCAGGGTGCTACGGGCGCACAAGGCCCTCAGGGCGAGAGGGGCGAGAAGGGCAAATCGCCGATTATCAAGAATGCGTCGTGGTGGATATGGGATGAGCAGATCGGTGACTACAAGGACAGCGGAATGTCGGTGTCGTCGCAGTATACGCTGACGAAGGAAGCCATAGAGGGTGTGCTGACGGGCGACGTGAGCTCGCACACTCACTCACAATATGCTCTGACATCTGCTATTCCCACAAAGGTAAGTGATTTGACGAATGATAGTGGGTTCTTGACTACACACCAGTCATTGGATGGTTATGTGAATGAAGTTCAGCCAGAAGGGGCAAGTGGAAATGGTATTGCAAATATAACTAAAGAGGGTAAAATCCTTAAAGTAACAAAGGCAACTTTTCTAACTGAGCATCAGTCGTTGGATGGTTATGTGAATAATGTCAAGGTAACTGGGGTTGCAAAT
>OIYR01000580.1_pt1 | contig 20082 bp, 16 predicted proteins | sample 1588221 | NCBI WGS metagenome assembly OIYR01 (sample SAMN03283292) | human gut metagenome | biome: human-associated habitat; material: feces | host: Homo sapiens | place: Peru | collected 2012
GTCTATACATAATGCACCCCAAAAGTTTTGTGTCTAACTTTTGGGGTGCAGTTCACTTTTGTGTCTTCGCTGCTTTTTATTTATATGGTTTAATAACCGTGTCGGTCTACTGTCGGTGCTATTCGAGCGGTTCGGTTGTCAGCTCTGTGACTGCTCCCGTTGCGCTGTCGAGCAGTATCTTCGATGTTAGTTTCTTGCCGAAGAGAGCTCCGTTGAGCATTTCTATCTTTCCGAACTGTGCTGCCCACATCTCGTAGCGAGCTATCTTCTTGTCGTTGTTCGAGAGTGTGAGACGTATCTTTCCGGGCAAACACACTGCGAGTTGCAGTTCGTCTTTCAGTTTATTAGCCATTTCGTGCACGACGGGCGGTTCTGCCGTCACGTTCTCCTCTGCGATATCCACGTAGTAGGGCTCGCCAGAGAGGTCGTCGGTGGTAGAGAGTCCGAACTTCTTCGAGAAGCGGAACGCCATGACGCGCTGTGCCTTCTTCTCGGGTACGAGCGTTACGACATACTCTGTTGTGTCTACCGTTGTAGTGCCCTGGAAGAGCTGCATGAGTGCGCGCTCCTGACGGTTCAGCTGCTCGTACATCAGTCGGAGCTGCTCGCCATCCTTCGGCATGAAGTCGGCTTCGCCACGCGAGAGCAAGTTGCGCGAGTCGCGCACGTCGTATATCTCCTGTGCCACGAGCTGTGCCATCTTTGGCTGGTTGGCTGCGGCGAGGATGTCCTGGCTCATATAGTCGCGCGGATTGAGCGGCTTCGCCTTTGGTGCGGGGCGGAATGGTTCCTCCTCCTTTGCTGCCGGTGCCTTTGTGTTGATGGCGCGCAGCACACCATTCGCGTCGCAGTCTACCGACAGCACTGTGTGCTTCTTGTCGATGCCGATGACGTGGCGCTGACTCTCGTCGCGCATAGCTGTTGTGCTGAACGTTACGCCAACGATGCGGTAGTCGGTTGTTGTCACCTGCGGTGCTGCGGTCTTGAAGTAAAGGTCCGAGTACTCGTTGAGCTGTCCGGGTGTGGTGATGCTTTTCTCTACGAGCACGTGCACACGCACTGCCGTTTTCGGGAGGTAGTAGACGAGTCCGTCAGCCTCCTTCTTGCCGCCTGCGAACGCTGGTAGGGTGGTGAGTGCGGCGAGGATTAGTGTTGAAAGGATGTGTTTCATATTCTATTTCTCTAAGTTCTTGAATGCTTCGGGCAGACTGTCGATGATGTCGCTTGCTATCAGACTCTCTTTGCCTACGCGCTTGGCAGCGATATCGCCTGCCATTCCGTGCAGATACATGCCCATGAGGCAGGCGTTCTTGCGCGAGTAGCCACGTGCGAGCAGTGCGGTGATGATGCCGGTGAGCACGTCGCCGCTGCCGGCGGTTGCCATTCCGGAGTTGCCGGTGGTGTTGAACACCACGCCTCCGTCGGGCAGGCAGAGTGCCGAGTAGTGACCCTTCAGTATGATATAGGCGCAGAGGTCGCGTGCCATGTCGCGTGCGAATGTGAGGCGGTCGTAGTCGGAGGTGATGCGTCTGCCAGCGAGTCGGTCGAACTCGCGCGGGTGTGGTGTCATAATCATGTTGTTAGGCAGCTGTTGCACCCACGAGCCGTGTGCGCCGAGCATGTTCAGCGCGTCGGCATCGAGCACTATGGGGCAGTTGGTCTGTTGCAGCTGCGACATGAGTGCGAGCGCTGTGCTCTCCTCCTTGCCCAGTCCCGGACCGATGCCCACGGCTTGATAGCAGTCGGTGTCGATAGCCTCCGAGTAGTAGTTCTCGCGGTCGACGAGGCATATCGCCTCCGGCACAGCCATCTGCATGATGTTAAGGTTGCACTGCGGTGTGAGTGCAGTCACCTTTCCTGCGCCACTACGCATACACGCCTTCGAGGCGAGTATTGCTGCGCCCGCCATGCCGCGACTGCCGGCTATGAGCAGCGCGTTGCCCATGGAGCCTTTGTGTGCGAAGTCGTCGCGTTTCAGCATCAGACTTTTGATGTACGAGGTCTCAATGGTGTCGTATAGCGAGGGGAATGTGTCGATGAAGTATTTCGAGAGGCGTATGTCGAGCGTGCGCACCTCGCCTAAGTACTGCTGGCAGTCGGCGAAGAACATGGCGAGCTTCTTGATGTGCAGCGTCAGTGTCACGTTTGCCTTCACCACGGCAGGTTCCTCCTGCGGGCGATTGCTCTCCGTCATCAATCCCGATGGTATGTCGATGCTCACCACCTGCGAGGGCGACTGGTTGATGTACTTCACGAGTGAGGCGAAGCCACCCGTCAGCGGTTCCTTCAGTCCCGACCCGAAGAGTCCGTCTACGACGAGCGTCTTCTCGGTAAGTTGTGGCGGTTCGAAGTTGGCAGTTATCTCTGTGAACTTACGCACTAAGCCTTCGCCGATGATGCGGTCGCGATTTTTGGCGCATTCCTCCGATAGGTGGTTGTGTATGTTGAAGAGGAACACATCCACCACGTACCCTTTCTCTGCGAGCATACGCGACATGGCGAGTGCGTCGCCGCCGTTGTTGCCCGGACCGGCGAACACTACGATAGGTGTCGACTGTGTCCACTGCTCGCAGATGGCGTTGCAGATGGCTCTTGCCGAGCGCTCCATGAGGTCGATGGATGCTATGGGTTCGTGTTCGATTGTATATTTGTCGAGCTCTCTGATTTGAGCTCCTGTTAGAATCTTCATATCTTCGGTTTTTTGCTTTTCTTTTTCAAATTACAAAGTTAGTGCAAAAATCCGATTAAGCGAAGCAAATGAAAATTAATTTGCATTTGTGAGCGTGAGGATTTTATCTAAATTGAAGACAATACAAGAATTGCAAAGATAAGAATTGCAATTCCAAGCTGGCTTGTTTTTATTGTTGAGATGCCAATTAGGGGGTGCAGTTGTCTCAACTGCACCAACATGTTTGCAGTATATTTTTTTGCTTGCTTGGAACCTATGGGCACAAAAAAAGGGGCTCCGCCGAGTCCCAACCTTTGTTAACCTTAAATCTAATACCATGAAAAACATTGCAAAGGTATTGATTTTGAGGCACATCGCCAAATTTTAGTGCCTCTTTCTTATGCTTTTAATATCGCAACAGAAGCTTTTTTGATGTATGTCAATAGTATAGGTGGTTTACAGTAGGAAAAGTAAGGTCAACAGGTGCTACCATAAAGCTACTTTTCCTATCGATCCCATGTCAAGACATGCAGGAATATTCATTGCCTTGAATATCCTTGCCATAGTGGCGAAAGTGATGCCATGTCCACGCTCCAATCTTGAGATTTGAGCTTTTTGCACACCTATTTTCTCTCCCAACTGTTCTTGCGTGAGATTGTTTGCTTTGCGAGCCTGTTTAATGGCTTCTCCTATTCTGTATGCTTGTATGGCATCATCCACTTTTTTTTCAAACGCATCGCGTTCGGGAGTGCCAATCTTTCCAAAATTCTTATCCTGGAATTCCTCAAATGATGTCAGTTTCATTTCTTCCATTACTAAACCCTCCTATGTTTTATTTCAAAATATCTACGTTTTATATCCTCCGCCTTTGTTATTTCTTTTGATGGAGTTTTCTGTGTCTTCTTGATAATGCCATGTGTTGCTATCACCAATGTCTCATTCTCTGTGTCCCAAAAAGCAAATAGGCGGTATGCTATTTTACGATAAAGAGTGCGGAACTCCCAAATGCCATCAGAATTCTCTAACTTTTTGAAAAGTTCGTTATTCATTTCGCCTGCCATTACGCGACGGATGTTGTAGGCTATTTTTTCTTTAGCCTCATGGGGTAAGGATTCCAAGAATGCTTGCGCACCTTCCGTCAAGACAACGCTGAATTTATTATCGTTCATATTGGTTTGTTTACTGCTGCAAAGATATATAAAAGTTTCTGAAACACGAAACTTTTGTATATCTTAATAATGTTTTTTTCAGTGCAATATGCCTATGCAAGTCATCGTTCACCGTACGCAATCTGATCGGACGGCGTACGCAATCTGATCGGACGGCGAACGGAATCCGATTGGGTGGCGAACGGAATCCGATTGGACGGCGAACGCGAGCGGTGGCAAAACGAAAGAAACCACAGCACCAAACAATGTGCTGTGGTTTCCATAAGTTTATGAATAAAACTGTGCTTTAGTATCTATAAAGTAGCGCTTTAACTGTCTTAAAGTAGCACTTTAGCACAGCTAAAGCAGCACTTACTTCAGCACTACCTTCTTGCCGTTCACTACGTAGACACCGCTCTTGAGAGCCTTTGTGTTCACGCGCTGACCATTGAGGTTGTAAACCTTTGCGTCCTCAGGCATGTTGTCGATGGTGATACCCTGGATGCCGTCAACCACCTCGTCGACAACCTTGAGTTTGTAAGAAGCCGAAGCTGCCTTGAAGTTCTTGTCGCCAGCGAACCATACGGTGATTGTTGTTTCGCCCGTGCTGCGAAGTATTACAACGCCATTGGCTGCCACCTCTGCCACTTCTTCGTTAGAGCTGGTGTATGAGAGCGGAGCAACCTCTAATTCGTTGTAGAGTGTAGCACCGCTGAAGGTGTTACCCTCACGCATGTTGGCTGTGTACTCCTCCTGGTCGAACGAGAGTTCTGGTGTGGTGCGGTAGTCGTTGACGATGAGTGTGCAAGAAGCAGAAGCTGCCTTGTACTCGTCGTTGCCTGCGAATGTAACGTCGATGTTCGCGCGACCAGCCTTCTTCAATGTCACGTTGCCCTCTGCGTCAACCTCTACAACGTCAGTCTTGTTGGAAGAGTATGTCACTGCGAGGTTGTTCGGATTCAGGAAGCCGAGGTCCTTAACAGTTGTGTTCGGGTTTGCAAGGTCTATCATTATCATTGTGTCTTCGAACGAGATGCCTGCGTCCTTCTTCTCCTTCTTAATCACCTTAATGACGTACGAAGCCTGAGCCGGCAGATAGTCGTCGTTGCCGGCGAACTTGGCTGTGATGGTCACTTCGCCCGGAGTTTCCGAGAGCACTACCAGACCGCTGCCGGTTACCATGCAGAATTCTGTGTTGCTGCTTGAGTATGTAACGGGGAGGTTGAGCACCTCGTCTGCTGCGTTCTTGATGGTCGCCTTGAAGCCGTCGAAGTACTGAGCCTCGTTGGTGTAGCAGGTGTAAACGTCCTGCGGGAATGTCATTGTTACAGGCTGCGGCTGCTTCTTTGTTACGTTAATCTTGTAGGAAGCCTGGCAAGCCTCATACTTCTCGTTGCCGTGGAAGTAGGCTGTGATGGTGGCTGTGCCAGCCAATTTGTCGTCGAGCCATACTACGCCGTTCTCGTCAACATAAGCGAGGTCCTCGTTGTCTGAGGTGTAGACGATTTTGAGACCCTCGATAGCCTCGCCGTTCTCGCCCTTCACGGTAGCCTTCGGCGAACTGAAGTTGCGGATGGCGTTGATGTCGCTGAGGTTGTACTCCTCCTTAGGGAACGACATTGTTGTAGTCTCTTTCTTTGCAAGCGGAGTCAGTTCGATGCTCTGTACGTAAGCCACCATGCTGGCGCCTGAGAGCTTGAACATGCCGTCGGCGAACGGCACGTCCATATACATTGTGCCGTTGGCATCGTCAAATACGGCTACATCTTCTGTATGGTTTGTGCATTCGAGTTCGGGAGCATTCTGGTCCTTGTACTTCACTGTTACGCGGTAGCCGTTAGGAAATTTGCTGAACGCAGGCGAAATGGCGTAGCCCTGTGAGGTAGCGTCCGAAGGAGAGTTTTTCTTCAGCTGCAAGCCACCGCCGAAGTTGTTGAGCATAGCGTTGTGAACGGTGAAGGTGTAGCTGTCGCCGTTCATGTCTACGAAAGCGAACTCGCCATCCTTGTATTTGTTCTCATTGCCGAAGCAGTCGAAAGCGCCCTCGTTGCAGTCGAAGATTACCTTTGTAGGGTCGGCAGCCTGGCGGTATGCGATGGTGTAAGAAGCCGACGAACCGATATAGCCTTTCTCTGGAGTGAATGTGGCTGTGATGGTAGCCTTTCCGAAAGCGAGGAATGATACTGCACCAGTTGTGGGGTTCACGCTGATAGCCTCTTCGTTGTCGCTTGCGTAGCTGATAGAGCCTTTAGCGTCAGCTGGGGTAACTGTAGCTGTCTTGTCTGCGAAGCTGTCGCCCTGGCGTACGATGAATGTCTTGCCGTCTACGTCTGCGCCGAATGTGAGCGATGTGCTTGTTGAGGAAGTACCGCCAAGTTCTGTTATGTCAACGCTGTTAAAGAAGAATTGACCAGCTTTAGTTGTTGCTGCTGTACCATATTTACATTTGGCTCCAACAGTAAAAGTAACAGAAGTGGCTCCTTCTGCATTCTCCCATGTTGCGGTTTGCTTTTCTTTTGATACAGTTACTGAACCGTTGTTAGGTGTAAAATCTGCCCACTGCTTCAATCCATTAGTAGAAATATGAAAAACGATTTTGCATATTTTCCCACTGCTTGTAGAGATGGTGAGTGAGTTTTTGGCATAAAGACGGATGTCTTTAGAGTTTGGGTTTTGTGTAGGTGTAGTGCTTCCACTATTCTTATCTGCAGAGAATGTGTAGGGAGACTGTACTAAAGGATTTGACCATGTTAGCTTTGTAAAGTCGATGGTCGTCTGCGCCATAACCGCTGCGCTAACGAGCACGAGCAGGTTAAGCATGAAAAAGCGTAGATGTTTAATCATAATGCTTGGTTTTTTAGTTGTTTATAATTAGTTGTTTATTCTTTTTGCTTGAATTTGTTTTGTTCCGCTTGAATATATTCTGTTATTGATGTATTACAACGCAAAGTTACTAATTAATTGACATATAAACAAGTGCGTGTGACAATAAAGATTGCATTGTAATGTTTTATTATCAACCGTTGCTGTTCGGTGAAACAGAAGTGTTAAAATGAAAATGGTCGGTTAGCATTGCGCCAACCGACCATTATGTCTTGATTTATCGGAAATCAAATCCTTACTCGCCAAGGCTGATAGCCTCCTGCGGGCAAACGCTTGCGCATGTGCCACACTCTGTGCAGAGGTCAGGGTTGATTGAATACTTTTCGCCTTCAGAGATAGCCTCTACTGGGCACTCGCCAATACATGTACCGCATGCGATGCAGTCGTCACCAATTACGTAAGCCATAATCTTTAATGTTTAAATTATTATTGTTAAATGTTTATTGTTTCAGTTGATACCTACTTTTGTAGTAGTTGCAAAGGTACTACTTTTCCTTGATATACCTACAAATAGGTATTACATTTAACATTTATTTTCTCTCTACGCTGAGTCTTATTTTTCCCACGAATACGGCGTGCTTGCCGTTCTGGTCGTCTGGGATTGGCTTGCCGTCGGCGTTGGGTGCATACTTCAGTTCGGTGAAGTAGGAGTGGGAGTGTCCGCCGAGCACGATGTCGATGTCGTGGTTTTGTGCGAGCATGTCGGCATCGTCCACGTCGTCCTGCATATCCCAGCCGAGGTGGGAGAGGCATATCACCACGTCGCACTTCTTGTCGTGGCGCAGCTCGCGTGCCACCTTGTCGGCTGTGGCTACGGGGTCGAGGTACTTCACGCCGACGCACTTCGTCGCGTCTACCAGTCCGTCGAGCTTCGGCGATATGCCGAACACGCCGATGCGCAAGCCGTTGCGCTTCAGTATGATGTAGGGCTTGGTGAGTCCGTCGACGACGGTGCCACGGAAGTCGTAGTTGGCGCAGACGATGGGGAACTTAGCTTCGCGGAAGATGCGTGCCATGTTCTCCAGTCCGAAGTCGAACTCGTGGTTGCCTATCGCCACAGCGTCGTACTTCATCGCCGACATCAGCTCCGTTTCCACCGAGCCTTTGAAGAGGGTGTAGTAGGGCGAGCCTTGCGAGAAGTCGCCCGAGTCGAATAGCAGCACGTCGGGGTTGGCTTCACGCTCCTGGCGTATCATCTCCATGCGGCGTATGAAGCCGCCTCTGCCGGCTACGAGCGTGTCGGCGAGGTTGGGGTTGAGCGGCATGATGCAGCTGTGCGTGTCGTTGGTGTGCAGTATCTCTATGGTCTTCTGCGCTGCCGCGCTGAGCGTGGTGGCGAGCGCAATGGCTATAATATATATGTATCGTTTCATTTTTATATGCTTTTAGGCTGCGTGGTACGGGCAAGATGCCCATACCTCCTACTTTTTTACTCTTTTACTTTTTTACTTTTTTACTCTTTTACCTTTAAAAGCTTTTAGGCTGCGTGGTATGGGCAAGATGCCCATACCTCCTATTCTTTTTACTTTTTTACTCTTTTACTTTTTTACTTTTCAACGATTGTCATGCGTCCCTCCACGGTGCGGCTCACCGCTTCGCCTTTGTCGTTGGCAGCCTTGAAGTACTGCTCGATGAGGAAGCGCACGTTGTTCTCTTCGCCCGTGGGCGACACCACGTCGATCTTCTTGCGGAATGCCTCCATGTGGTCGTTGCCCTGTGCCAGGTAGTCGAGTGTAGCCACGCGATACTTAGCATTGGGGTCGACGGGCTTGCCGTTGACAGTGGCAGAGACGAGCTTGCCGTCAGCCGTGGCGGTGAGGCGCAGCGAATGGCTCAATCCCTCGCCGTGGCGCATGGCTATCTGCGCGAACAGCTCCAGTACGTCGTTGCCGCTGAGCGTGAGGAAGCATATCTTGTTCTCGAACGGAGCCACGTCGAGGATGTTGCCGCGTGTCACGGCACCCTTGCTCAGCGCAGCACGTATTCCGCCTACGTTGTATATGGCGAAGTCGGGCTGCTCGCCGAACTTCGCGCTGCTCCATGCGAGTATGTCGGCAAGCAGGTTCGACAGCGGACTCTCCGGGCGTTTCACCCACAGGTCGGTGGCAGCGTAGCCCTGCACGGGGTTCATCTCCGCGTCCACCTGCTTCTTGTGTACGAGCAGGGCAGCGTTGGCTTTCTGCACCTCTGGGTCGGTGCTGTTGTCGTAGCGCGAGTCGATAAGTATGCGTGTGCGCTCTACTGATGCTACCTGATACTGCTTCGTAGAGCACGAAGCGAGGGCGAGCGCAAGGGCAGCAGCCGAAAGGCTTATGGTGTGTAATCGGTTCATTATATGTGAGTTTTGATTTTAATAGTGTTATGTTAAACTTTATATAAACTTAGTGCAAAGGTACTCATTATTTCTGATAAAATTTTGCCGAACGAATAAAAAGTCGTAACTTTGCAACCGCTTTTCGGCGTAACCGATGACGGGAAGATGAGTAGCCCGATTATGTTGCGCGAGAACGATAAACAAATTTAATTATCAAAAGAAATGGATTTAATTAAAGTTGCTGAAGAAGCATTTGCAACCGGCAAGAAGTTCCCTGAGTTCCGTTCAGGTGACACAATCACAGTCGCTTACAAAATTATCGAGGGTACAAAGGAGCGTATTCAGCTCTACCGTGGTGTAGTTATCAAGATCTCTGGTCACGGAGACAAGAAGCGTTTCACCGTTCGTAAGATGTCAGGCACAGTAGGTGTAGAGCGTATCTTCCCTATCGAGTCGCCGAACATCGACAGCATCGAGGTGAACAAGCACGGTAAGGTACGTCGCGCTAAGCTCTACTACCTCCGCAACCTTACTGGTAAGAAGGCACGTATCGCTGAGCGTCGCGTTGTTGCTCCTTCAGCTGAGTAATCACCCGTCAGACAACAAGAAAAACAAAGGCAGAAATACATTGCGTATTTCTGCCTTTTGTTGTTATTATACCTCTTGTTGATATGTTCTGCTTCGTTGTTTATAGGTTGCAGAACTGGTCGATGAGTTTCTTGCGGAAGAGCCGTCCCACCTTCACATCCTCAACCTTATCGAACGGCGGATAGAAGCGGCAGGTGTTGTTTGTCACCTCCATGAGGTAGCCGAGGTTGATGATGTGCTTCTGGCTCACGCGCACCAGTTGGTTGTTCAGCGAGAGCAATGCGTCGCTGCCAACGTTGCGCTTCAGGCGTATAGGTGCTTTCTGGTTGGAGAGTGTCATCTCCCACAGGCGTAGCTCGCGGTTGTAGGTGAGCACGCCAATCTCGCGTATGTCCACCAGTCGGAAGTCGACGGAGTTGGTGTAGACGATGAACTTGCCGTCGTTGCGGCAGGTGATGCCGTTGTCAGCATCAAGCGCGTTGTAGTTGCCAAAGTCGGCAGTTGGTGAGCTTGTGTCGGTAGGCTGATGAGCAGCAGAGGTGCTGTCGGCATTGGGTACGCCAGCCATCTCGATGCACACGCGGCGTATGATGTTGCGCAGCTCGGTGTCGTCGATGGGTTTCATCAGATAGTCGAACGCCTTGTTGCGGAACGCCGACAGCATGAAGCGGTCGTGCGCGGTGTACATCACCGTGCGGCACTTGTATTGAGGTAGAATGTTGGCACGTTCCAGAAACTCAATGCCCGAGATGTCAGGCAGCTCGATATCGAGGAATAGTACGTCGGGTCGCGTCTCGTTCACGAGGCGCAGTCCGTCCATGCCGTTGAGGGCTATGCCGCATAGCTGTGTCTCGTCGAAGGTGGATAACTTTTGGGCGAGCGCGTCAGCGGCAGCTCTGTCGTCGTCTACAATTACGATCTTCATCATAAGTCTTTTCTTTTTAGTTGTTATAGGAACCTCACTCCGTCGGGCACGCGCAGTGTTGCACGGCATCCGCAGACAGTTCCGTTGTTCTCTATGTTGGTAATCTCGAAGCGTATTTTGTTCTTGTTATGCATGTTGGTTATCGCTATGGTCTGCGATATGATACCCATTCCGGTCTTCTTCTTGAACGTTCCGTTGGAGGCGTTGAAGCCCGGTCCGTTGTCGCTTACGCTGATGACGGTGGTGCGTTGCTCGCGGTGTACGTCGATGGTCAGTTCTTTGTGTCCGTCCCATCCCTTCAGTCCGTGTATGATGGCGTTCTCGGTGAGTATCTGCAGGAACATCGACGGCACGTGCACCTGCTCACGGTCTACGTCGGGTGCAACGTTGATGTGCCACACGAAGTCGCTGCCTAACATGAAACGCTCCACGCGGATGTACTTCTCCACGAAGTCGAGTTCTTCGGCGAGCGTCACGGCAGGCTGTCGCGACATATCGAGGTTGGTGCGTATGAGGCGTGTCAGATCCTGCAGCTCCGTTGCCTCGCTCTGTTCGGAGTTGATAATCTTGTTGTTCAGCACGTTGAACACGAAGTGGGGCGAGATGCGGTTGCGCACGATGTTGAGGCGCAGGTTCATAATATCCATCTGTGCCTTCAGCTGTTTGCGTTTTATGTACATGAACCACAGTATGAGTATCAACACGAGTATCAGCATGATAGCGATGGCGAGTGTCAGCTGGTTTTTCGTCTTTGCGATGGTGGCGTTCTTGTGTTCAATCATCAAGTCGTGGCGCAGCTGTAGCGTGTCGCTGGTGAAGCGTGCCATGATGTCGGCTGAGCGCATGTTGGAGTGGTTATGTTCGAGCGAGTCGTTGTACGCGTAGTTGCTCTGCAACAGTTCGTAGGCGCGGCGGAAGTTGCCCACCTGCTCGTAGTACTTCTGTAGATAGCGGTTGCGCAAGTTCACGAGTGTGTACTGCACGGGGTGTTGTGTTTCGTCGTTGTCTGCAATCAGGCGTTGCGCGGTGGCGATGTTGCCCGTCTTTGTGGCTATGCCGATGCGTATTGTCTTGCAGTAGTGGAGTGCCGTGAAGTCGTCGCGTTTGTGGAAATAAGGCTCCACCTCGTCGAGGTAGCGTTGTGCTGTGCGGATGCTGTCGAGGTTGAGATAGACATCGGCGAGGTTTACCTTGCACAGGTACATGTCGAAATTGTTCTGCATACCATGGCGTTCGAGGTTCTGCTTCATACGCAGAAACTTGTCAAGAGCCTGTCGGTAGTTCTTTTTAAAGTAGTAGTAGTTGCCGAAGTTGTTTAGGAAGTAAGCCTGCATCGACGGCGACATCATGTTGAAATGCTCCTCTGTAGCTTTATAATAATGTAGTGCGGTGTCGAAGTCGTGCAGCGAGAGGTATATCTGCGCCAGTCCCATGTAGAGTGTGACGTTCTCCTTCGGTGGCAGTGCGAGCGAGTCGACGAGGAAGAGTGCACGTCGATACCATTGCGCTGCCATCGGCATGTTGTTGTCCTGTATGTAGGCGTCGGCAAGGTTGGCACACACCTTCGGCATGTTGTGTTTGGAGTCGCTGTTGGCAAGCAGTGAGTAAGCCGCCTTATAAAGTTGTATGGCTTGATGCTGCTTGCGATGGAAGTTGTGGTAGTAAGCCGCGCGACAGTTGTATGCGCCGGCGATGAGCGTGTTGAGTCGTCGCTTCTCTGCATTGTTCAGTTCCCGTTTTTGTTGCTGTTCGGCGAAGCGCAGTATGTTCTCGATGTTGTCTTTAAAGCGTTCGGGACGGTCGGTAAGCGTTAGGTAGCGTGCTTCGCGCAGGCGGTACTCGTAGGCGGTCATACTGTCGGGCGCGGTGCGTATGCCGTCGGCGATGAGTTGCTTGACAGAAGGTGCAAGGGTCATCACCGAGTCGTCAATCTGCTTGAGTTTGTTTATGCGTGTTGAGTCGCTATTGTTAGCGTCGCGTGCGCTTCTGTCGCCGCACCCGATGGTCAGTAGCGACACAGCGAGTGCGGCGAGAAGCGTTGCGCATATTCGTTTAGCGAATGCTTTTATGCAGTTTAGTAGATTGTTCGGCTCCATTGTGTTTTGTTTTAGTTTTCAAGAGTAGTTAGTTGAGTGTCAGTCCGTCGGGTGTTATGCTGATGAGTCGCTGGCGGTAGAGGTCGCCCACGGCACGCTTGAACACCTTCTTGCTCACCTGGAAGCGTCGCTTGATGTCTTCTGCGTCGCTCTTGTCGCCCAGGTCGCACTTGCCGCCGTGATCCTTGAGGTATTGCAGCAGCGTGTCGGCGAAGTCGAGTGTCTGCTGTCGTCCGGTAGGTTGCAGCGTAACGTCGATCTTCCCGTCGGGACGGACGGTGCCGATGTATCCCTTCACGCGGTTGCCGGTGTGCAGGTAGCGGAACACCTGTCCCTCGTAGACCAGACCCGGGTAGCAGTTGTCGATGATCACCTTGAAGCCCATCTCTGTCTTCTGCCATACCAGTAGGTCTACCTCCTGCCCGTGGTTGTAGAACGGGTGACGCTCTGCGAAGTACTTCTCCACCTTAGCCGATGCCACGATGCGGTAGCTCTCCGGGTCGATGTGTACATGCACGATGTAGCTCTCGCCCTTCTGCATACGCTTCTTCTGCTCGCGGAACGGGCAGAAGAGGTCTTTCATCAAGCCCCAGTTGAGGAATGCGCCGTACTCGTTCACCCACGACACTTCGAGGTAGGCGAAGTCGCCCACCTTACACAGCGGTGTCTCTGTCGTTGCCACTGGTCGCTCGTCCTGGTCGAGGTAGATGAACACGTTTAGTTCGTCGCCCGGCTTTGTGCCTTCGGGCACATAGCGTTTCGGCATGAGTATTTCTCCTTCGTCGCCGCCGTCGAGGTAGATACCGAAGTCCACCTCCTTCACGACGGTCATTTTATTGTAGTCGCCGAGTTTTATCATATTGTTTTGTTGTTCGTTTGGTTGCTTGTAGGAGGGTATGTGCATTCCTGCCATACCCTTGTTAATGATGTTCACTAATGTTACACCTTTATCTGTCCGTCCACGATGTGTATTGTGCGGTCGGTGATAGAGGCGAGGTGTTCGTCGTGTGTGACGATGACGAACGTCTGTCCGAACTTGTCGCGCAGGTCGAAGAAGAGCTGGTGCAGCTCTGCCTTGTTCTTCGAGTCGAGCGAGCCTGAAGGTTCGTCGGCGAACACCACTGCCGGGTTGTTCACCAGTGCACGTGCCACAGCCACGCGCTGCTTCTCGCCACCCGAGAGTTCGTTGGGTTTGTGGTTGGCGCGGTCGGCAAGTCCCATGAAGTCGAGCAGTTCGAGGGCGCGTTTCTTCGCCTCCGCCGTGCCTTTGCCACCGATGTAGGCGGGTATCATGATGTTCTCGAGGGCGGTGAACTCCGGCAGCAGCTGGTGGAACTGGAAGACGAAGCCGATGTGCTGGTTGCGGAAGTCGCTCAGCTTGTTCGACGAGAGGCGCATCACGTCGACGCCGTCAACGCTGATAGCACCACTGTCGGGTTTGTCGAGTGTACCCATTATCTGCAGCAGTGTTGTCTTGCCGGCACCGCTCGGGCCGACAATGCTCACTACTTCTCCTTTGTCTATATGCAAGTCGATGCCCTTGAGCACTTGCAGCGAGCCGAAGCTCTTGGTTATTCCTTTTATGTCGATCATATGATGTTGAGATGTTGTTATGGTGAGGTGTTGAGATGTGATGTTGTGATGTTGTGATGTTGAGGTGTTGAGATTAGCCTTTCAATTCAAAATTCTTTAATTCTTCATCGGCGTAGCCGACAATTCAAAACTCAAAATTCAAAACTCAAAATTTCTTCTTTATCCACTTTCCGATTGCCTCGTATGCACTCTGATCCTCGGTATGCTGCGGCTGAGCGAAGGTCATTTCGTCCATTGCGTCGCCATGCTGGTCGGGGAAGATGATCATGATGTTCGAGCCAGAGAAGTGGTGCTTTATCTCTTCGGGCAGATGCTCCAACGCATTCTTGAACGACACGGTACCCTTTCGTGCCGTAACCACTACGAAGAGGTGGTCCTTCTGTATGCTCTCCGCTATGCGTGGCATCTCGTTCCAGTGGGCCATCTCGGTGAACGAGCAACGCATCGTGGGGTAGTGGTGCTTGATGTATTCGGCTATGAGCGGCAGTGTGTCGCCACGTCCGTGGAACTCCGTGTGGCACTCCATGTTGCACGCCAAGCGCGACAGGCGTTCGAGCCAACGATAGAAGCCAGGCTCGAACTGTGCTCTCGACGGCACTACCACCTTTATGCGGCGTATCGTGGGGAGCGGTTGGTTGAGACGAGCCATTATTATCTGCGAGTTGAGGCCGTTGAAGAGGCTCTGGTGGAACGCGCCCCAGAACTTCTGCGACACCTCTGGGTGCATGTGCATACCTATTATGATGTCCGTAGCGCGGAACTCCTTGAAGGCGTGGCGTATGCCGTTGGCAATGTTCGCTGCCACGCGCACCTGCGTCTGCATGGTCATATCTGCCGATGCAGCATACTGTGTCATGCGCTCGAGCAGTCGGCTGCCCTGTTCCAGGTTGCGCTGCATGTCGTCGTCGTCGTACACCACGTTCAAGCCCACGAGTTGTGTGGTGTTCTTCGGGTTGCGCATGAGCATCGCCATGTTGACGAGGCGTTGCGCGTATTCAGGGTATTTCAGCGGGATGAGTATCTTCTCCTCGGCTGTCGGCTTCTCGTCGCTCGGCATCTCACGGTCGCGCAGCGTAATCTGTTGCGCCGCACGCTCGGTCATCATTGTTGAGATTATGCACGTCACGAGAATCATCAGCACCACGCTGTTCAGCATGTCGTCGGTGACGAGGGGCTTGCCTGGTTCCAGCTCTACGCGCATACCGATCATAAGCATGGCGATGGCACCGGCTGCGTGTGCCGAGGTGAGTCCGAACATCATGTTGCCCGACGACTTCGGCAGGCGGAATATGGAGGCTGCGCTATAGGCTGCGATGGCTTTGCCGAGCGTTCCGAAGCCTGCGATGACGAGCATGGCGATGATTATGGTGCTGCTCTCGAAGAGCAGTCGCACGTTGATGAGCATACCTACGCCGATGAGGAAGTAGGGTATGAAGAGCGCATTGCCGATGAACTCGATGCGGTTCATTAGTGGCGACACGTGCGGTATGTAGCGGTTCAGAATGATGCCGGCTACGAACGCACCGATAATGCCTTCCAACCCCACCGCCTCGCTTGCTGCCGCACTCATAAAGAGCATCGACATAACGAAGATGAACTGCATGACGGAGTCGCTATAACGTCGGAGAAAGCAGCGAGTGAGGCGCGGTATGAGCAGGAACATGGCTACGCAGTAGCCCACGAACTTGCCCACGAAGAGCAGCCAGAACCACACGCTCGTCTCGCCTCCATAAGAGGCGACGATGGCGGTGAGCGTCACGAGTGCCATGAGCAGCGAAATCATTGAGGAGCCTACCGATAGTGTGACGCTTGGCTTGCGTTGCAGACCGTAGCGGCCGACGATGGGGTAGGCGATGAGCGTGTTCGATGCCATAAGACATCCTAACAGTAGCGAGGCGAACACCGGGTAGCCGAGCAGCTTGGTGCTGGCTAAGTAGGTGAGGATGAGCGGAAAGGCGAACGTGAGCACGCCGAAACCTAAGAACCGCCCTTTGTTGCGCTTTACGCCCTCCATATCCATCTCGAGTGAGGCGAGGAACATGATGTAGTAGAGTCCTACCTTGCCAAAGAGTTCAAACGAGTCGTCGCGCGCAAGGATGTTGAAGCCGTACTTGCCTATGGCTACTCCGGCGAGCACCATGCCAATGATATGCGGGATGCGCAGCTTGCCCATGATGATTGGGGCAAACAGAATGATGAGCATCACCACAAAGAATATCAAGGTGGGATCGGTTATGGGGAAATAGCTTGCAAGATCGGTCATAAACTGATTTGTGTATTTTCTGCAAAGATAAGCATAAAAATCGGTAAATGCTTAATCGCTACAGACAAAATGAAAAAAAGGTGCAACAGGTGTTTGCCTGCTGCACCCCATTGGTATAGTGTGTCTTTAATAAAGTCGTTTAGAACTCTGCGCTCTTCGGAGTACGTGGGAATGGGATAACATCGCGTATGTTTTGCATACCCGTTACGAAGAGGATGAGACGCTCGAAGCCGAGGCCGAAGCCTGCGTGCGGACATGAGCCGTACTTGCGTGTGTCGAGGTACCATGTCATATCCTTCATCGGGATGTTGCGCTCCTCAATCTCGTTCATCAGCTTGTCGTAGCTCTCCTCACGTACAGAACCTCCGATAATCTCGCCAATCTGCGGGAAGAGTACGTCGGTGCCCTGAACGGTCTGACCGCTCTTGCCGCCGAAGCCGCTCTCCTCTGCGTCTATCTTCATGTAGAACGCCTTGATAGCCTTCGGATAGTTGGTCATGATAACTGGCTTCTTGAAGTGCTCCTCCACGAGGTAGCGCTCGTGCTCCGAAGCGAGGTCGTCGCCCCACTCGCATGGGAACTCGAACTTCTTGCCGTTCTGTATAGCCTCCTGCAGGATGCGGATACCCTCGGTGTAAGGCAGACGGACGAATTCGGAGTTGAGTACGCCTTCGAGACGTGCGATGAGACTCTTGTCAATCATCTTGTTGAGGAACTCGATGTCGTCCTTGCAGTGGGTGAGTGCCCAACGGATGCAGTACTTGATGAAGTCCTCTTCGAGGTCCATGAGTCCGGCGAGGTCGAGGAATGCCACTTCCGGCTCTACCATCCAGAACTCAGCCAGGTGGCGCGGAGTGTTCGAGTTCTCTGCGCGGAATGTCGGACCGAAGGTGTAGATGGCTCCGAGTGCTGTTGCTCCGAGCTCGCCCTCGAGCTGTCCTGACACGGTGAGCGATGTCTGCTTGCCGAAGAAGTCGTCAGAGTAGTCGATCTTGCCGTCCTCGGTCTTCTTCAGGTTGTAGAGGTTCTTGGTCGTAACCTGGAACATCTGACCGGCACCCTCGCAGTCGCTTGCGGTGATGAGCGGAGTGTTGAAGTAGAAGTAGCCGTGCTCGTGGAAGTAGGTGTGGATAGCCATAGCCATGTTGTGGCGTATGCGCATCACGGCACCGAATGTGTTGGTGCGCAGACGCAGGTGGGCGTACTGGCGCATGTACTCGAACGACTGGCCCTTCTTCTGCATCGGGTAGTCGCTGCCGCAGAGTCCGTACACCTCGAGGCTCTCGCACTGTATCTCAGATGTCTGACCTGCACCCTGGCTCTCTACGAGCGTACCTACGGCACTGATGCAGGCACCGGTGGTGATCTGCTTCAGCATCTCGGCATCGAACTTGGTGGGGTCTACCACGATCTGTATGTTCTTGATAGTAGAACCGTCGTTGAGCGCGATGAAGTCGACAGCCTTCGAACTGCGGTGAGTGCGCACCCAACCCTTTACGTTGATTTGGCTTCCGAAGGCGGTGCTACGGAGAGCGTCAATAACTTTTGTTCTTTCCATTATATTGTTTAAGTTAAAAGGGTTGACATAGTGGGGTGTTGTATGGAGAATTTGTTGCGGTGATGTGCCGGTGTGTTGGAAATCTCAACACCTCAACATCTCACCATCTCAACTTAACATCCCACCATCTCAACACCTCACCACTTCAACCTGTTTATGTTTTACTCGAATGCTCCCATGCGCAGCATCTCCACTTCCTTCTCTGTGAGGAAGCGCCAGTCGCCGCGGCGGAGGTTCTTCTTGGTGAGTCCTGCGAACTGTACGCGGTCGAGTTTAACGACGCGGTAGCCGAGGTGCTCGAAGATACGACGCACGATGCGGTTCTTGCCGCTGTGGATCTCGATGCCTACCTGGCTCTTGTCGGTGTCGCTTGCGTACTCGATAGCGTCTGCATGTATCTCGCCGTCCTCCAGCTCGATGCCCTCAGCAATCTGCTGCATGTCGTGAGCTGTTACGTTCTTGTCGAGGAATACGTGGTACACCTTCTTCTTCAGGAACTTCGGGTGTGTGAGCTTAGAAGCGAGGTCGCCGTCGTTGGTGAGCAGGAGCACGCCGGTTGTGTTGCGGTCGAGTCTGCCTACGGGGTAGATGCGCTCCGGGCACACGTTCTTCACGAGGTCCATCACGGTCTTACGCTGCTGCGGGTCGTCGCTTGTTGTCACGCAGTCCTTCGGTTTGTTGAGCAGCACGTACACCTTCTTCTCGAGTGTTACGGGCTGGTCGTGGAATTTTATCTCGTCTGTGCGCTTGATCTTGGTGCCGAGCTCGGTCACTACTTCTCCGTTCACACTAACCACGCCTGCCTGGATGAACTCGTCTGCCTCACGGCGCGAGCAGATACCTGCGTTGGCGAGGAACTTGTTCAGACGAAGCGGTTCGTTCGGATCGTAGTTCTCCTCCTTGTATTCAATGCGCTTTTTCATGCTGTACTTAGCGTTGGGGTCGTAGCCTGGTGTGCGCTGACGCTGCTGGTAGCCACCCTGCTGGTAGCCGCCCTGCTGTCCGTAGCCACCGCGGTTGTAACCGCCGCGCTGCTGATAGCCGCCCTGCTGACCGTAGCCGCCGCGCTGCTGATAGCCGCCCTGCTGACGCTGACCGTAGCCGCCGCGCTGCTGATAGCCGCCTTGCTGACGTGGCTGATATCCACCCTGCTGCTGTTCGCCGTCCTGGTTGTAGCGTGGGCGATAGCCCTGCTGACGCGGCTGGTATCCGCCCTGCTGCTGTTCGCTGTCCTGGTTGTAGCGTGGGCGATAGCCCTGCTGACGCGGCTGGTATCCGTTCTGCTGCTGTTCGCCGTCCTGGTTGTAGCGTGGACGATAGCCGCCCTGAGGACGCTGCTGATAGCCGCCACGGTTGTAACCGCTCTGCTGACGTGGCTGGTAACCGCCCTGCTGACGTGGCTGATAGCCGCCCTGCTGTTGCGAGCCGAGACCTGCGCCGAAGCCTTCCGGACGGAAGCCGCCGTCTTCGCTCTGTGATGAGGCTGAAGCCGAGTGCTGTGTGTGAATACGCGGGCGACGTCCCGTCACGCTGCGATACTCTTTCTGATAGTTTCCTGCGGCACGGCCGTAGCTCTCGCTATTGCCAGTAGTCTGATCCGCTGTGTTCTGTTCCTGATTCTTTACGTTTTCTGAATCCATAGTTACTTGTTGGTTTTATTGTTTATGTATATAGCCTCACGGCTATTGTCGAATTATATCGGGGGTTGGTTTAAATGCCTGTGTAGTTCATTGGTGTGATAGCCATCAATTCCGCCTTCACAGCGTCGCTCACGTTGAGTGTCTGTATGAACTCGTGGATGGTCTCCTCGGTCATGTGCTTGTTGGTGCGTGTGAGTGCTTTCAGTGCCTCGTACGGATGCGGGTATGCCTCACGACGAAGTATTGTCTGTATAGCCTCTGCCACTACTGCCCATGTGTTGTTGAGGTCTTCCTGCAGCTTCTCCTCGTTGAGGATGAGCTTGCGCAGACCCTTCAATGTGCTCTGGATGGCAATGATGCCGTGTCCGAAAGGCACGCCTACGTTGCGGAGAACGGTAGAGTCAGT
>OIYR01000581.1_pt1 | contig 20078 bp, 22 predicted proteins | sample 1588221 | NCBI WGS metagenome assembly OIYR01 (sample SAMN03283292) | human gut metagenome | biome: human-associated habitat; material: feces | host: Homo sapiens | place: Peru | collected 2012
TGCCCAACGGCTAGTCGAGTCCGCCATAATTGCAACGTGCATTCCCATGTCGCGGTAATATTCGGCAAGCGTAATTCCAGAATAAAGCGAAACTTCGCGCGCCGCAACCGGCATATTTGAAGTGTTTGCAATCAAAATTGTGCGTTCCATAAGAGAACGTCCTGTACGAGGGTCTATCAAAGTCGGAAATTCAGTCAAAACATCGGTCATCTCGTTTCCGCGCTCACCGCATCCAATGTAGACAATCAAATCCGCATCGCACCATTTTGCAATCGCGTGCTGGGTCATTGTTTTTCCAGTACCGAATCCGCCTGGAATTGCGGCAGTTCCGCCCTTTGAAAGCGGAAAGAAAACATCAATTACACGAAGACCTGTAACAAGCGGCTGGCTTACTTCGAGTTTCTGAGAAAAAGGACGAGGCTTGCGCAAAGGCCAGTACTGGCTCATCGAAATATTTTCACCAAGCTCTGTAGTAGCGATTGTCTCATCAATTGTATAAGAGCCCTTTCCGGCAAAAGTCTTTAGAACACGTCCGCGGATTGTCGGAGGAACCATTATCTTATGAACGATAGAACCAGTTTCCTGAACAGTTCCAAGAACCATTCCCGGAGCAATGGAAAAACCTTCGCACATTTCTTTTCCATCAGAAGGATGAGCGGCAGGAATAAATTCCCATTTCTTTTTATTATCGATAGGCTCTGTGCGCTGTCCAGGAAGCAGGAAAACTCCGCCGTCTTCATACATTTCTTTTAGCGGACGCTGAATTCCATCGTAAATTGTGCCTACAAGCCCAGGACCAAGTTTAAGTGAAAGAGGTCGCTCGCTAGAAACAACCTGCTCGCCAACGTGCATTCCAGTAACATCTTCGTAAACCTGAATTGTAGCTTTTCCTTCACTCTGGCGGATTATTTCACCAATAAGCTTCTTTTCGCCAACATCAACAACATCGTAAAGTCCACATTTTTCAAGACCTTCAGCATAGACTATAGGACCTGAAATTCGGGTTATTTTTCCAGTAATCATTCAGGCAACCTCCCGCCAAAAAGAGTCTGTGCAAGAACTCCTCTTTTTTCGTCTAAAATTTCCTTTATTTTTTCATCAAGCGTCAAACGGCAAGTAACAGAACCGTCCAAAGACTTCAATATAATTCCTTCCTTTAGATTAAATCCTTCAAGACTTTCGCGGGAAACAAGTTGAACGTCTCCAGCCTCGCATGAAGAAAGATTCTGCGGAAAAACTTCTTTCAGCATAGATTCAGCATCAGAAAGATTGAATCCAACAACAACTGCTGAAATTTTCTTTTCCTGAATTGCTTTTTTTGCACGCTCACAAAGACTTTGTATAACAAGAAGACGTTTTTTGTCTCCGATAGATTCAAAATACTTATTCATAGCTTCTATAATAGAGCCATAAATGAAAGAAACCAGATAACGCTGCTTTTCAAGAGGAAGCGACGCATTTATATTTTTTTCATAAACAGCAATTCCTTCCGCGGAGATTTTTTCTGCGTCTGACTTCGCCTTTACAATGCGGGCTTGAACTCCGTCAATGAGCTGCTTTGCGCTTTCGTCCGCTTTTGCAAGAATTTTTTCTGCTTTTTTTACACTGTCAGAACGAATTTCTTTGTCCAGAACTTCCGTTGAACGTAATTCTTCCATAAAAAGTCTTCCTTGTATGGTTTCGGTATGAACCTTCCGCACAAAATGATTAGTTTTATAAGCCCCCTAAAATTCAGAGCAAGGGCAGTTCTTTCTGCATACATAAAGCCTTGCAACTGGATTTTTTTAGTTTTGCTTAAAATCCAAAATCGATGAATAAAAATTAAACTTGAATTCCAACTGCTTCCCGGATTGAATCAGTAAGAGTTTTTCTTCCCTGAATGTGTCCCTGAAGCCCAGGAATTTCCACAATAAGAGGAGCTTTTCCGTGCATCTGCCAAGACTGAATTTCCTTGGACAGCATATCGGCTATGTCTTCCGTAAGAATAAGAACCTTTGGTATGTCACCAACGTAGCCTACGGAAGAATTTTGTCCGGTTGCCTTGTTAAAAGCATCCAAAGCTTCCTGTCTGTTAGAAACAGCCTTGCCTTTTACGCCCGCAAGCATAAAGCCAAGAATCAGTTCCCGTTCTCCAATTACAAAATATTCCATGATTATGCTTTTATGCCAGACTGAATTTTAAGAAGATAGAAGTACCCAAAATTCAGTCTTCAGCAAAAAATTCTATTACATTATCATAATGAACAAAGCAACAAGGAATCCCCAAAGACAAATACCTTCAGCAAGACCTACAAAAGGAAGCGCCTTTCCTGAAAGCTCTGCGTTTTCGCTCATTGCGCCCATAGCAGCTGAACCGATTTTTCCAACAGCAGAACCACCGCCAATACAAGCGATTCCAACAGCAAGAGCAGCAGCTACATATTTTATAGCTCCAGCATTAGAAGCCGCCTGTTCTACAGCCTGCTCTTCAGGAACAGAAGAAGCCTGCGCAAAAACGCCAGCAACAGCAACCAAAAGCATCATTGAGAGAGCAACCAAAAATTTCTTGTTCATAATAAAAACCTCTTGTTCTAAAAATTCTATAAATAAACTGCAAAAAGCAGCTGTCCACAAATTAAACTGTCTCTTTATAAACAAAAGAGAACGGCTTGAATTCCCGTCCTGTCTCGCTAAAGAATTTCGAGAAGAACTCGTAATACTGAAGACGCACAACCTGAATTGCAACAATCATTCCTTCAAGAACTACAACAATAGCATTTCCCAAAATGGCTACAGCAATTCCGCCTGCGCCAGGGGCAAGCTCAACAAAAGTATTGATAATATATCCCAAAACTGCGTGGGCAAGAGCAAATGCGCCTACACGGACAAAGCTCACTGTATTTGAAAGATAAGAAGAAATGACTTCTATAATTTCAACTACAGCGCCAATAACTGCGCTAAAAAGGCCGTTTTCCAAAATAGGACGCTCGCCGTCAACAAGTCTCTGGAATATTTCGGAGCAAGCCGTCAAAAACAGCGAAACAGATATAATAACCCAGTCATAAGCAGCAGGTGTATGCTTAAACAGCGCAACTCTAACCGCAAAGATAATCACATACCAGAAGAAAACCGCTCCTGAAATTCCAGTTTTTCCAAACAAAGCTTTTCCAATACGACGCAAAGAAAACTGATTTATTATATTTATTATAAGTCCGCAGCTGTTGATTATAAATCCTATTGAAATCGTAAAGCCAAAGAACGCAAACATTCTAGTTATAGAAGCAGGATCGCTTGAAGGCATCATGTGCAGAATCGGAGCGTGCGGAGTTCCAAAAAGTCCTGTAACCCACAAGGCGAACGGACGCAACAAAGTTTCATTTGCAAAAAACTCGCCGGTAAGAAGTCCCATAATCGTACTGCTTATTCCTATACAGCAAAAAATTCCGCCGAACTTTTCCCAGCCTGAAATCTTGATTTTTTTAAGGCAGCAAAGAATTCCTATTATAAGGAAGCACAATCCCTGACCAGCATCCCCAAACATAATTCCAAAAAGAACCGTAAAGAACAAAGCCACAAACGGAGTCGGATCAATAGTTCCATACAAAGGCGAGCCATAGCTGAAAATCATGCGCTCAAAGTTTGAAACAATTTTTCCATGCTTAACCTGAACAGGAACCTTTTCCTGTCCGGAAATAACAGACGGAACTTCAGTTGGCAAAAATTCACGGATTCCAGCTCGGCTTTGTGTAAGCTCGTCTAAATCTTTCATTACTTTTCTAATCAGAAAAGCCGGAATCCAACCTGTTATTCTATATACAAATTCCGTGGACTCAAGAGAATTTTCCACAGAATAAATTTGGCTTCCAATTGAATAAATCTGCAAAAGCCTGTAAAGCTCGTCCTTGTGAGTTTCCGCAAAATTACGGCGTTCAGTCTGAATTTCCTCAAGGGCAGCGGCAGCTTCTGTTTTATTACGCTCCAAAGTAAGAAGAACCTCATCAGGAATTCCTTTAAAATCCTTTGGAACCTGAAGTTCTGTAAATCCGGCCTCCTTGAGTTCTCCGTCCAAGGCAAAGCGGGCTTTTTTTGACGAAGCGGCAAGAATTCTTGAATCATCATCGCCAAGTTTTACAATAATTCCACGTGAGCCAAGCCGAGCCCTTAAATCATCAATTTTTTCAGGATCTATTTTTCCGATTCTCAAAGTAAGAAAAGAAAGCGACTCAAGATCTGAATAAGGAACTTTCAGATTTGCAAAAGCCAAAGCCTCTTTATATGCGGAAACTGCCCTTTTTTCTTCATCAGCGGCAGTAAGTTCTTTTTTGTGAATATCTTCAACTGAATCAATAATTTTTGTCGCACTTTCAAAATCGGCGTCAGAAGGAAGCGGAACAGAAACTTTATATCCGTCCAAATCAGGCAAATCCAAAGCCGCCCTAACCTGCTGAAGCCGCTCAAAAACAGAAGCATCCGGGTTAAGTCTTTTTGCAGAGTCGGAAGAATCAGAGGCAAATTCCTGCTGGAACTGAAATTCGCCCAGTTCGCCAAGGTATTTAAGAACAGAATGTATGTCTTCCCGCAAAACCATAAGCTCAATAAGACGCATTGTGGTTGTTCTAGCCATTTATTACCTCCAAGGCTCCAGTCATCTGCATAGCCTGCGATGAATCTATACTAAGCCGCAGACTTTCAGAAGCCGTGCGGATATTGTCAAGTTCGTTTCTTTTTATAATAAACCAGCAGACAATCGGGCAAGCCGTAAACGGATATTTATGGAAAAGTTTGTACGCTTTTTTTACATAAAGACTTTTATACGAATTAGAAATCCATCTAGGATCTATTGTCCATACAACGCCTTCTTCATGCGGATTCAAAAGCCTGCTGTATTTCCAGTTTTTCCAAGCATCGTAATTGTCCAGTTCTAAGTCCAGTGTCTTTATAGCTTCATAGGCAAGAGGATCTGAACTTTCCTTTTTTTCTGTTGAATAAGCCAAAAGCGGAATTATTTCTTCCCTTTGCATTTTATAGTAAAACCGAAGCCGGATTGCCCAGACAATATTGTCTATTCTGATTTTTTCACCAATCAGCTTAAGAATTTCCTCCCTGCAAGATGAATGAAGCTGCTTGGCTGCATTCCAAAGCGACATAATGTAATGGCAGTCAAGCTTGTAATTCGCCAAATGCTGCTCTGAAACAGGAGGAATACTATTATACCAGGAAAGCGGTCCGCCGGATGTAACCGAAGCAATGTCCGGCCATTTATCGTAATTTATTATATTAAAAGGAGATATCTTTTGTATATCAGGAATTTTCTTTTCTCCAAGCGAAAGTGAAGCAGAAATGTCCTTAAGATTTTCATAGTCAAAACTTCTAAGCAAAGTTAAAACAATGCTGTCCGGCTCTGAATAATTCCCAACAAGCTTCTTATAGTCATAAATAAAACGTTCAAAGGCTTCCTGCTCCAAGGCATGAGCCAAAAGAGTTTCTGGAACGACAGGAACTTCTTTCTTGAACAAAAAAGCCCACAATTCCTGCAATGTATGAAAAGAAAACAACTGCCTTGCGCGTTCCCCGACATAAGACCGGGCAAGCATACCGCTGGCCTTTGCATAAACATAAGAATCAGCGGCGGACTTATCCATTGCCATATCGCTCTCCTATGAAAAAAGAATTTTATCCATAAGAGCGTTAAAAGACGTATAATCCTTTTCGCTTGAATTCAAATTCTGTTTATACGATTCCAGGTCTGCGGAATGTTTTTTTTCTATAGTGGATTTTGTATCTTTTTCTTTCTGCTCAATTTCAGAAACAACAGCAGAATATTTTGTCTTGAATTCAGATTCAGCTTGAGCACGTGCAGCCGCGATTTTTTCATCTGCTCTTTTCTGCGCATCAAGCACTGTTGTAGAAGCTTCTTTTTCTACATCAAGAAGATGTGTAATAATATCAATTTCTTCAGCAGCCATTATGTACTCCAAATAAAAGGTTTACACTTATTCTATTGAGATTCAGCCTCGCATAAAGCATCGAATACTTCCTGCGGCGAAGTTTTTTCAAAAAGTTTCGTTATAAACAGAGGATCTTGCAGAACAACGGCAAGCTCTTTTAAAATCTCAAGAAGAATATTATTGTCGTTCGGACTGCACAAGAGCATAAATACAAGATTTACAGGAGAACCATCCAAGGCATCATAATCAATACCTTTGCGGCTTATTCCTATTGCTCCGACACAACCTTTTACAGAACTGCAAATTCCATGCGGAACAGCAACACCATGCATTATGCCAGTACTCATCTGAGCTTCACGTGCATGAAGAACAGACAGCGCATCGTCCCTACCTACTTCCGGGTGTTCAGAATGGATAACTTGCACCATTTCCTCAAAAAGCTCATCTTTATCTTCGCTTTCAAGGTTTACAATTATGCTTTTAGGAGAGAATATTTTTGAAAAAACCATATTACCATCCTTAACAATAGAGCCACCAAAAACAAGTAGCTTTATTTTTCAGCAGGGCTAAGCTCCTCTTGAAGCCAGCTTCCGTTATCCTCAGAAGAAGTCTGTTCTCCCTGAATTTCCTTTACCGTAGATGACAAGTCTTCTTTCGCAGGAGCTTTGTTTAAAAGTGAAATTCCAAAAGCAGTTACAAAGAACAATGCGGCAAGAACACCAGTTGTCTTTGTAAGAACACTCGCTGAGCGGGCACCAAAAGCTGTAGACTGTCCGCCGCCAAAAGCGCTTCCCATGCCATTATTTTCTTCATTCTGAACAAGAACAAGAAGAACTAAAAGCACACAGATAATTACAAACGCAATGAGAAGGATTGTTTTTAAAACAGCCATTTTTTACTCCAAACACCGGACATTTCCGGCAAAATTCATTTTTAGTTTCATTATAATAATGAAATATTTCCGTTAGGTCAATTAAGAATCATAAAAACAATAGATTCCAAGCAGCAAGTACAAAATTAATCATATAAAAAATAAATTATCCTTAACCTAACAGTTTCTTAATTGGAATTTTACAGTCGGCATTTATCTTTTTGTAAAACATAATCACGAGGTTTTTATGAAAAGACAATTATTTTATGCAATGGCTGCAATGGCGGCTTTTTTGCCGGTTTCCTGTGCTTCAACATCAAAGGCAGGAGCAGATTCAGTTTCTCCGTTTGAAAAAGTCGGCTTGAACGGAAGCGAAGTTCCCTACACTGTTCTTGCAAAAACAAATAACGGCGTGGAAATTCAAAACGGCGGATACGGTTCAGACGCGTGCGCCCATCCAACGGATTCAAGTCTATTTTATTTAGTAACAGACCGCGGTCCGAACATCGATTTTAAGGGGAACAGCGGAAAAGGAAAAATGTTCCCGGTTTCTTCTTACGCTCCAAGAATCGGACTTTTCAAGATGAACAAAGACGGCTCAGTTTCGCTTGTAAAAGAAATCACACTGAAATCTCCTGACGGAAAAGAAATAACCGGTCTTCCAAACCCAAACGGAAAAGGCGCGACTGGAGAAATTGCCTACGACCTTGACGGAAACATTCTTGGAACAGACGAATACGGGCTTGACAGCGAGGGAATCGTTGCGCTAAAAGACGGAACTTTCTGGATTTCTGATGAATACGGTCCGCACATTGTCCACTACGATGCAGACGGAAAGCAGATTGAAAGAATAAGCCCGTTCGGAATGGACACAGGAAAAAGGCATCTTCCGGCAGTTCTTGCGCGCCGCCGTGCAAACCGCGGAATGGAAGGTCTTGCAATAACTCCGGACGAAAAAACTCTTGTAGGAATCATGCAGTCCACGCTTTTCAATCCTTCAAAGAAAGAAATTTCAAACAAGCAGCTTGTTCGCATTGTAACTTTTGACATTAAAACTGGCAGCACAAAGCAGTACGCTTATATTCAGAACAAGGAGACAGATTCCACCTGCGGAATTACGGTGCTTTCAAACACAGAATTTGTCGTAATTGAACGCGACGGAAAGTTTTCCGGCGAAAAAGAAGCACATAAGTATCTTTTCAAAATTGACCTTAAAGACGCGACAGACATAACAGGAGAAAATCCTGAATCGAAAGAAGGACTTTTAATAAACGGAAAAACTCTTGAGCAGTGCACAACAGAAGAGATTGAGGCCGCTGGAATTAAGCCTGTAAAAAAAGAATTCCTTGTTGACCTTGTGGAATATCTTCCGAACAAATATCCGCACGACAAGCTTGAAGGTCTTTGGATTTTGGACATCAATACAATCGCCGTGGCAAACGACAACGACTTTGCAATAAATGTTGAAAATAACCAGCTTGTGCAGAAAAAACTCCCGGGAACAGGCAGAATTGACGACGACGTGATTTACGTAATAAAACTTCCAAGGAGCTTGAGGTAAGGCTTTTTAGAAAGATATTTGCTCTGGCTGTGGGCTACCTGGTTTTGCAGAAACCGAGCTTGCGGCTGGAGATGACATAAAATGGTAATATGCCTAGTCCGTTGGGTAAATATAGTGACTTTATTCGGGGAATTTAGTGTTAAAGCCTTTCCGTGTATTCGCAGTATGGATAGTTTGTGCAGCCGATGAACCAGTGCTTGTTTTTCTTGCCTTTTCTTTTTATCAGAAATCCGCCGCACGCAGGACATTTTTTCGGATTTTCCAAGACAGTCGCATCCTGGATTGTGTATTTGCATTTTGGAAAATTTGAGCATCCGACAAAAGATTTTCCGTTATGCTCAACTTTTAAGAGATTTCCAGTTTTGCAAAACGGGCATTTTTCCTGACCTTCGTTTGCAGTCTGTCTGACAGAAATAAAGCATACTGACTTTGAAGCTGTAAATTCCTTCAAAAACGTGGAAGGATTTCTGTTGTCTGTAAGAATGAACGTCCTGTTTTTTGTGCGGGTAATGGCAACATAAAAAAGGCGGCGTTCTTCGGCAAATTTAAAGTCTTCCGCATTTGTGAGAACAAGATTCAAAACTTTGTCATCTGCAATTTGGTTCGGAAATCCAAGTTTGTCATTCTTAAAATTCAAGAGAATCACATTGTCAGCCTCAAGTCCTTTTGATTTATGGACTGACATAAAATCAATCTGAAGTTCGGGAATTGGAATGTACTCAAGTTTTTGTTTTCTGTTCTGATAATAATTTTTAAAAAGTCCGGTTTTCTTTGCAATTTCCAAATCATAGTTTGTGCGTCCCAAAAGCAAAACAGAAGAATTTACGCCAAAATCCAAGACAATCTTATTTATCATCTGCTGCAAAGATTTTCTTGGATCATCGTCGAAGCCCCAGAAAACAAGCGGATAATCAAGAGTTTTATCTGAACGCAAATTCTTTTTCAGCTGCATGGGATTTTTTAGAACAAAAGTTGAAGCCTCATCTATCAGCTGCTGGGAATTTCGGTAAGTTTTTTCAATCCGCAAAATTTTCGTATACCCAAAAGATTTTTCAAAATCAGTGAACAAAGAAATGTCACTTCCGGCAAAACGGTAAATTGATTGCCAGTCATCGCCCACGCAAAAGAATTTCGCTCCGGTTCTGTCCACAATCGCCTTTAAAAAATTGAACCTTGACTTTGAAATATCCTGATATTCATCAACAATTACATATCTATATGGAAGAATATCGCAGTCATTTGAAACCAAGGTAGCCGCATCATTTATCATGTCAGAAAAATCAATCGCATTATTTTTAGAAAGATAATTTCGATATTCTGCCAAAAGAATTTTTATTATATCAAGGAAAAGATTTGTCCGCTCGCAAAGGAATTCATTTTTTTCTTCCGAAAGATATTTTTGCCGCAAATTTTCAATTTCTTCTATTTTGTAATTGTTCGACTTAAAGAGAGTTATAAAAGTGCAGCAGAGTTTTATAAATTCGCTAAAATACTTGTTGCTTTTGCTTGCGTAAACAGTGTTAAAAATATCAGTAAAATCACGTGGCTTAAATTCAACATTATTTTCAACAAGAAGCTTCTCAAGTTTTTTTAGAAGAATTCCTTCCGAGCTGTAATACGAATAAGTTTCAATCAGCTTTGTACCGTTTTCCTTATGAAAATCTCGCTTCCATAAAATTCCGTCAAGATACTTTTTTTCTTCAACAGGAGAAAGCCAAGGAACTGTAAAATCTTTTGAAATGCCAAAATGCTCCAGATAAATGTCGTAATCACAAAGATAAAAATCCGGTCTGTATGATTTTCGTTTCGGGTCGTCGCTTTCAAACGGATAAAGTTTTTCGTATTCATATCTGATTCCGTGCATAAAAAGGAAATTGGCGATTTTTGTTTCCTCAACGCTTTTTACCTGCTCATTGTTCAGCGTTCTTAATGCCTTTAGTTTTTCTGCTCCAGTTTCACGGATGTATTTTTCCCGGTCGTATTTTGACTTTAAGGTTTCAAAGTCGAAAGTTTTTTCTGCTTCATATAATTCGCCAAGAGAAGAATAGTTTTCTATATTTTCAGGAATTTCCAGAAAGTACGCAAAGTATTCGGTAAGATTTTTTATAAGCTCAGGATAATTTAAAAGCTCGTTCTCAAAAAAATTATTGATAAAATCCCCAAGAACATTTTCATCCAAAACTTCCGGCCGCCTGCCGTTTGCGTTTTTGATTATCTCAAGTCCAAGCCTGTGAAAAGTCGTTGCCTGTGCGTTTATGCCAAGCTTATCTTGAATTCGTTCAGTCATTTCCTGCGCGGATTTTTTTGTGAACGAAACAAGAAGAATTTCATCCGGATTTATATTTTTCACTTCGCAAAGATATTTTACTTTTGCCGCAATCGTAAGCGTTTTTCCGCTTCCTGCACCAGCTAAAACTAAAATTCTATCCTCATCAGTGATAACCGCCGTCCGCTGCTGAAAATCCAGATTCTTACCGTCAACATTTGAAAATAGCGCATCATATTTTAAAGATTCATTTTGAATAAACTGCTCATTTGCATTTTCAAAATAATCGTGCAAAGAATCATAAACCGTTTTGAAACGCTCAATTTCCGAGAATTTCTCATCTTCATCACGAACTTCTGTCTGATTCGCCTCAAGAAAAAGAAATTGCCATTTTTTTATAAACTGAAGCTCTGCGGAATGGGAAACATAATTTTCCGAAAGTTTGAATAATTCATTGAAAAATTCCGATATTTTTTGAGCAAGATTTTTGATTTTTTCTTTACGTTTTATTTCACCATTTGACTGCAAAATAATCTTTTGAAGATTTTTAAAAGTCTCCTTGAACTTGCTGATTTCTGCAAACGCCGCATTTTTCTTAGGAATTCTGTATCGGCCAATTTCAGAATAAAGTTCCTGCCATTTTGCGATGAACTCTTCTTCCTGTTCTTTTGTTATAAACTGATTTAATAAAAAATCAAGTTCTGCGAAAAATTCTTCTATCTGCTCCTGAAACAAACTGATTTTCTGAAGAAATTTTCTTGCCGACTTTCTTCTATAAATAAGAAGAATTATAAGAGAAAAAAATATTACGAATGCAACGGAACTTCCAACGAAGATAAGCATTTTTATATTATATCATCGTTCGGGGAAAGGTTTCTAGGAAATGTGTAGTGGATGATTATGTCTATTATTCATTGTGAGATTTTTTAGTTTTAGAGAAAAAATCAAGAAAAATCTTTTTTCAAGACTTCGTATAATGTTGAAAGCCGAGTATTCAAATCTGCATTTAAATTTGAAAATCTATTTTCAAGAAACTTGTCTATTGTCAATTTGTCATCCACAGTTACATTGCAACCTACATTAGGTAAACTTTTCTTTATTTGCTCATTCTGTGAGTATTTTGTAAAATCCATATCAGAAATAAGTCCGTTTGATTTTTTAGTTATATAGACCATATTTAACGGTCGTTTTTTGGGACAGAATTTTTGGCTTTATTTGATATTTCCATCATTCACCTATCAAAGCCAAAAAATCAGATGTGGAAAGAACTTGTACAAATGATGTTGAAAAATCTTTTGTGTTTTCGGTGATAATGTAATCAAGATTTGCCTTTTTTGCGCATTGCATTTGAAGTCCGTCTTCCAAATCGTCTAAATCATCTTCGCTAAGAACTGCTTCAAAATCTGATTTTTCTTCTGTGATAACATTGAATTTTGATAAAATGAACTGCAAAAGTTTTTGCCTTTCAGATTTTGAAAATTCTTTTCGTATGCAGAAGTATAAATCTGTCAATGAATGGGAAGAAACATAGCCTTCCGCGTTTTTTGCCATTAAATAACGCATTGTCTTTTCAGCGTTTTTGCCATTTTTAGGACGTACTAAAAGCCAGTCAATAATAACATTTGTATCAACAAGTACATTCATTGTTAGATTCCATATTTTTCAGATTTGTTTTCATTTATTGTCTTAATAGAATCAGAATCTAATGAAAGGCTTCCTGTAAAATGATTGAAAAGTTCTTCATCTTCGGCTGAAAGCGTTTTTTTAGCCGAAGTTTTTTTATATTTTGAAAAAAGAGAATATATAAATGTAGTTACTTTTTCTTGATCCTGCACGGTAAGCTGATTATAAGTTTCAAGAACTGATGTTTGCATATAAACGCCTCCATTTTTCTAGTCAAATAACCTCTAATATTATATCACATTTTTTTATTTTCTGTCACAAAAAACGACCGTTATTAAGGACAAATAATGGCGTGGAACTCAAAATCTGGCAGTCTAAACTCTTCTTCCATTTCTGATGACGAATATTGGAGCCTGTTCAATTTTGTTTTTTCGGAAAGCTACCATAAGACTTCAACTTACAAATTCGCACTTTTAAAATCGATTCTGGACAATCTTCTGAACAACACACCGGACGAGAACGGTCAGCTGATTTTTTATTCCGACCTGTTCGCAAAATTCGCAGAAAGCTTTTGGAATCTTGTCGTAAAATATCATCTTCATCAGCAAAAGCCGACGGGCGAAGGAAAAACTTCAAAAATCGAGCAGATTTTCAATGAGGCAACCGCAAAAAATCTGCTCCTTGAAAACCTTGAATTTGCGTCAATCGAAGAAAATACAAAATCAAAACTGATTCAAAAAGTTCAGGCGGAATGCAGAAAATATGTTCTCGGTGCGCTTTACGGAGACTTCGGCGGAAAACTCTACGGATTCGACCAGAACGGAAATTTCATCACGCTCTCGCAAAGTGCTTACGAATTTCTTCTGAAATATAAAATCGAACTTGAAAAACTGAATTACTATGCCTGGGCAAAATTCCTTGAAAAAATCAACGAGGAGAATGTGCTGTTTCATCTTCTTTCAAAACTTGAGCTTTCGCTGCCGGAAAGGACGCCACTTGAAATCTACCGCAACATTCTTTTTTCTGAATTTGAGGAATGTAACTGCTTTTACTGCGGAAAAAAACTCGGCGCAAAAATCCATGTTGACCATTTTATTCCGTGGAGTTTTGTAAAAGAAGACAAACTTTGGAATTTCGTTCTGAGCTGCCCGGAATGCAACATCAAAAAAAGCAACATTCTTCCGCCGCAAAACACAATCGCGCGGATTTTGGAATGGAACAGAATCATTCTGAACGCAAGCGATGTCAAAAACAACAGCAAAATCAACCTTGCCGGAAAAGAACCGGCGATAATTTCTCCATTAAAATCATAATATGCATGAAAATGCGGCAGATGATGTTTGTCGTTATCACACCAATTCATTTTTATCAGAATTCCATAAAACATTTTTCGGGCGTGTCCGCCTCAAACTTGAGTTTTCGGCGGTCGGGCTGTTCAGGGTTTCGCTATCGCTCCAGCCTCCTCACTTCGCTACGCTCCGTTGCGGTGGCCGCTTCGCGCCCTTACCATCCCTCACGCAACAAAGCCAACTTGTCATTAGATGGTTTGCTTCTCTGTCATTGTCGGGCTTGACCCGGCAATCCCTCTTTTTATATTTCTTTCTACATTTGAGTGAGTTTTACGGTGATATTTTTGCCGTTTAGTGTGATGTTTTTATTGTTTACAGTGATGTTTTCTCGTACTTTTTTATCTTTCCACCTCAAAAACGTGTTTGCGTACAGCGGCATTTTTGTCATTGAATCTTTACCGTAAAATCTTCCAGCTGCCATTCTTGTCCGCGCCGAGACGCTGAATGATTTTTTCCTGCTGAAGTTTTTTCATGTTGCGGTTTACGGTTTCCCGTGCGATGTTCAATTTTGATGCGATTTCATTTTGCGTTATATATGGGTTTTCTTTTATCAGGTTCAGTATATCTTTTTGTGTTTGCGTGAGTTTTACAGTGATATTTTTATTGTTTACAGAGATATTTTCGCTGTTTACAGTGACATTTCGTGTGACATTTTTGTCATTTACAGAGACTTTTTTAACGTTTCGAGTGTCATTTTCATTATTTGCTGTGACTTTTCCGTAGTTTGCAGTGACGTTTTTGTCGTTTTCTTTGATTTCCAGGAAATCTTTTGCCCTGATGTGGAGAAATCTGTTTTTCAGTTCGTTGTGTTCTCCGAGCAGGAGATTCCGGAAGAATTTTTCAAGGAATTCCGGATTTTCATGGATTCCTTTCTGAAGGTTGTTGTAGTTCGCACGGACAAGGGCATTCCTAAAATACCAGGAATTTTCTGCAAAAAGCTCGTTGTCCGCATTGAATCCGAGCGAGCGCAGATATTTTATCGTGAAAACCGCGGTTGTCCTTGTGTTTCCTTCTCCGAAAGCGTGAATCTGCCAAAGTCGGGATACAAAGAAAGTTATGTGCTTTACGGTTTCTTCCAGCGTGAGATTTTTATAGCTGAAATGCCTTTCCTGCTCAAAATCGTAGTCAAGCGCGGCTTTAAGCTCAAATGCGGCTCCGTACATTACGGAATCGCCGTCCAGAACCCATTCTTTTTTTGAGATGTCGTAGTCCCGGATTTTTCCCGCAAATTTGAATATTCCGGCAAAAAGTCTTCCGTGAAGCGCAATCAGGTAAGACGGAGAAAAGTTGAACGATTTTTCACTTAAAATCTGCGCGATTCTTGATGAAACTTTGTCGGCTTCTTCTGTTCTCTCGTTGTCGTTTCCTGAACGGTCTGTTTTTGATTCATAATAGCTGTCAATTATGGATGTCGCTTCTGCAACCGAAATTTCGCCGTCGATGTTGCGTTTCGCAGTCTCAAAAAGATATTTTGAAGGCGTAAGACCGTCCACCTGCTGCAGGCCGATTGCCGTAGTCCAGGCATAAGTCTTTTCCTTTTTTGCAGGCTCTGAGTTGCGGATATATTCTTCAAAATCAAGCTCGTAAGGGGATTTTTTCTTGGCCATATTTGGAAAGTCCTATTTTTAGTTTGCAGATTAACAGAGTCTTTCTGCTTGCCTAATTATATTACACAACCCCTTATCTTTCCACCGTAAAAAACGTGTTCGCATACAGCGGCATTTTTGGCATTGCGGTATTCCAGAGCTTCTTGAATTCTTTTGCCGGGATTCTTCTATTGCAATGCGGTTCGTTGCAGTTTGAAAGCTCGGCGAGCGATTCTGCGACAAAGAACGACCGTTTCATTCCGTGGAGTTTTGTAAAAGAAGATAAAAATTGAAATTTCGTTCTGAGTTGCCCTGAATGTAGCATCTAAAAAAGCAACATTCTTCTGTCGTAAAACCAAATACCAAAAATAACAAGTAAAGCAGACTTTTAGAGCAAGTTCTCTACTCCACTTTTGAAAGCGTGAGCCGGGCAAGTTCTTTTTTTGTGCTGTCGGGGTAGACGTTTATACTGAATTCGGTGTGAGTGCGGTTCATGCTGGCAGGATACGCCCATTCGATTTTGCGCAGGCGTTTTGTTTTTGCGTTGCGGAAAGTCGCGTTCAGCTTGAAGATTTTTCCGCCTGAAAAACTGTCGCTCGTGTACGAATAAGTTCCGCTGCCTTCCAAAACGGTTTCATTGCCGTCCGAATCTACGGAAACGACTTTCACGCCACACTTTGATTTTTCGCCGAAAGTGATTTCGTAGCTGTCGTCGAATTCGTCAGTCGAAAGAGTTCCTGTCCAGACACCGGTAAAAATATTCGGCTGGGGAATTTTCTTCACGCATTCAGACGCGAATTTCGGAAGCTGCGATTCGTACTCGTTCCAAAAGTTCAGGCTCATTTTTGCGGAATGAAGAACCGTGCCCTTCTCAACGTCAATCATTCGGGCAGTGATGTAAAGCGGACAGCCCAGAGCCGCCACCGAGCCCACAATTATGCAGTCCGCGCCGATTCCCTTTCCCATCTGCTTTGCCGTCGTGATGTCGATATACGGATTCGCCTGAAAACTGTACTCCGCCATCACCTTGTCAATTTTTTTGCGCTCAACAACGGTAACGTCGCCGCCCTTCACAAGCTCATGGACAAGCAGGTCGGTCATCGTGGAAACCTTGTCATAATAAGCCTCGTCGTCGCAGTCAAAGTCGAACACCGCAACAGTCTGCGCCGGAAGAACCACCGCCACCGCAAACATTAAAATAGAAAGAAAAATTGATTTTTTCATTGTGCACCTCATTTTAGTTGGATTAGTTGTCTATAGTGAATGAACGAACGGCGCGAACAAAATTTGCATTATTCTTATTTAAGTTGTCCCGATAGCCGTCACTGAATCTCTGCCCATACGCGCTATCATCAACATAGTTGCTAGCCGACGAAGACAAGAACCATTCATCGCCTAAAATTTTTCCGGGCTTTCTTAGATTCTGATAAATATAATTTAATTCACCCATGTTTGGCAGATACCAGTCGTCATATCCACCGCCGAGATATTCACTGCACAAAGTTTTTGCCTCGCTCCAATTTCTTTCGCCCAAGACTTCGCTACATTCATAAGCACGGTTGCCTTCTATGTAGAAAACAAGTCCGCCACCCGGACCAATGTCGCCGATTTTTAGGGAAAGACCTTCCACCGCATCCTTTGCAAATTTCGTCAGAATTCCAAAAATATCGTCAATCGAAACAAATTGAACTTTTGCACTTGACAGAACTTTTGCGGTCTTTACGTCAATCAGCGTTGCAGAAAGATACATCTTGCTTCCAAGCTTTATAATCTGCCCACGGCTTATAATTTCCGCACCGGCAGCTGTTCCAAGTTTTACTGTTTTTTCGCTGTTCGCCCAGTCTCCTGCTTGAAACTGCATTTCCTTTAAAATCTTGTTGAAATTCGTGCGGTCAACCACAGAAACTTTCCCAGTCGAAACAAGTTCTGCAATGTAAAGTTCAGTTATGGATTCCGCCTCATCGCTGGAAACTGCGTTTCCTGTAATATCAAATGTTGCAACCGCCATAGACTTAGGCACAGATTCCGCAAAACCACATACAAACACGAAAGCGGCAATAATCAAAGCAGATAGTAGTTTTTTCATTTTGAATTCTCCTTCTTTTGTTTTTTCTTGTAATTTTTCCAGACTTCATCAGGAATTTTTTTTGACTTAATTTCGTTCAGATTTCCGTCGTTTGTAAAATCTCCCTCCACAAAAATTGTTGGATGAAAAGTTTTCTTAACAAAATGAAGGCGGCCTGTAAGAGAATCCGTTGCAAAAACACTCAACTCAAAAACCTCAAATTCCTTTGAAAGCTCCATAAGATTGTGGTACGTAAGCGGACGGTATGCAAAATTAATTGCATAGTCTTTATTTTTCTTTCTAATCATTTTTAATATGAAGTTGGGTATATAGCATCCAAGCTCACGGATTCCTGCAAGGCTTTCTATCATCTTTTTGTGTTCTGTTTTTGTGTTGTCAGCCGAAGTTATATAGTTTATGCCGTAAAGCTTTACATCAAAGTTATAAAATTTTATAAACAAAGATTTGTTTACAATTTTGAATTTCCAAGCAGGCTCGCCAATCTTCCTGTCGCGGCTTTGATTTACGCTCACAGAAATTTTGTCCGAGATGACAAGTTTCTTACGACCAAAGACAAGCAGAACTATAAGAAAACCTATGAACGTAGTTCCAAGTCCCATCATGAGGTCGTAATAAAACTGATTTGCCTTAAAGAAATTTTTTATAACTTCAAAGAAATTGTTCATCTGAATTTTTTCTCCAGTTTTTCAATGAACTCGTCTTTTTCTATTAAATTGAACTGCGAATAATATTTTTCGTTGTTTATCCAGTATCTTGTCTTGCCTTCAAATTCATCATTCTGATACTCGTGGAAAATATCAAAATACTTGAAATGCTCAAAATCTTCTGAATATTCAAACGGAACTGCTTTCTGCGCTTCCTCAACGGAAATAGCGGAATATTTTTCTGATTCCGGCAACTGGAAATGAAACCATTCCTTGTTTATCGGGGAAATTCCTGCGCAGAGCATGAGTGTTCTCAAAAAATTCCGGTTGGTCTTTTTCTGCTGTTCTTCCGAAGTGTCTGCAAAATCATCAAAATCAGGATTTCTCTGTTCCGGCAGATATTTTATTGATGACGACGGAAGCGGAATTTTTTCTCCATTTTCATCAGCCAGAACAGCATCAACTGCAATTCCGCGCGGATGCGGAGCTGACTCAATGTTCGCCAAAGAAAATTTAGGCTCCTGCCCGGTCCGTTCCTGCCAATGCTCGTATAAAAATTTCTGCATCTCAACAGGGCGGAAAACATCCGTAAAAATAAGTTTCAAATTAAAATATTTCAAGACAGGAACAAGTGAATAAAGACGTTTTGCAAGATTTATGTTGCAGACAATTCCCTCGGGAAGATTGAATTTTTTAAACAGATTTTCTCTCATTTGATTTGCGTCAGAATTGTAATAGAATTTTGTAATAAAACGCTCATTGTTCAAAACCACAGCATCATTTCTTTCCATAACATCCTCCATAAATTTCATTAGAATAAAATTGGTAGATTGTAATATCAAAAAGCCCGAATTGCACGGACTGAATAGGTATTATCTTTATTAATAAGATTCCCAAACCCATCATTGAATTTTAGATTATACGCAGTATCAGCACTAATCTCCGATGAAGACCAGAAAGTACTCTTCGTTGCATCTGAAATCACAGTTTTGTTCATTGTCTTATACATTTCATCAAATTCACTCCAACACGGCAAAAACCATTCGCCTGCCACAGTTTTTTCTGTGGAATATATACTGCATCTGTATGCGGCACAGTTTTCTTCTGAAAGACCAGAATTTTTATAATAGTTCAATATTTTATATGTGTTCGATTTTCCATAGCCAATCTCCTTGAGTGTATTAATATAGTCTTTACTTGGAGCCCAGTTCGAAACACCTAACGTTGATTTAGACATTTCAAGATAATGGCAGATTTTTTCTCCTCCCCTACCATCATAAACAACAAAACCTTCCTGCGAAACATAAAATACAATTCCGCCTCCTTCGCCTTCATCACCAACTTTATATTGCATAGGAACATAGTTTGATTTTTCGGCAAGCTCCTTGCAAATTCCTGGAATCTTGTCAAATAGCTGCGAGATATCTTTGAGCCTTTCTGTTTTTGAAGAAAGAATTTCCGTAGTGTTTATATCTATGACTTTTATAGTAACAATTATTTCCTCGCGGAATTTCATTATCTGCCCGACAACCGCCTGATTCGCGTTTATTGCTTTTCCGAGCTTTGCGATTTTCTCGCTGTCAGACCAGGAGGAAGCCTGAAAGCTCTGTTCCTTTGCAAGCTTGTCAAAACTGTTTCTGTCTGGCACAGTCGCTTTTCCAGTTGCGGCATATTCAGAAATAAAAAGCTCCGTAACAACATCAGCCTCATCCTGCGGAACGCCTTTTGCGTCAAACGGAACGATTACGACTTTGGGCTTTGCAGACTGCTGGGAAAAAAGCGCGACCGACAAACAGCATAATATAAATATTGATATAATTTTTCTCATTTTATACTAAACCTTTTATATGGTTTCTTTTAACACAATTGTGTTACATAAAATTATACAAACACATTATTGTCATGTCAACGAAATAAAAATACAATTGTGTTATTATTCGAGGCATGAATTTTTGGGAAAAAGTGGATCAAGAACGCGAGCTTAAAAATTTAACAAGAAAAGAACTGGCTCATATAGCAAAATTTTCACTTAATTCGATTTCAACAGGAATTGCAAGAAACAGCATTCCGGCGGCGGATGTGGCGTTAAGAATTGCAAACGCGTTAGGAACTACGGTCGAATGCCTTATGGGGCAAAAAAACAGTCAACAAGCCACCCCCCCCCC
>OIYR01000582.1_pt1 | contig 20058 bp, 15 predicted proteins | sample 1588221 | NCBI WGS metagenome assembly OIYR01 (sample SAMN03283292) | human gut metagenome | biome: human-associated habitat; material: feces | host: Homo sapiens | place: Peru | collected 2012
GTTTTAACCGTGCTTGGCTACTCGCTTAACGATAAAATCATCATTTTTGACAGGATAAGAGAGGGCATAAAAACAAGCAAGCAAAACAATCTTGCCCTAATCATCAACGAAAGCGTGTCCGCAACTTTGTCGCGCACTGTTATCACTTCTGGCACGAGCGGGGCGACTGTTTTGATTTTGTATCTTTTTGGTGGCTCGATGATAGAGGGCTTTTCGCTCACCTTAATGGTAGGCATTGTTGTCGGCACTTTAAGCTCGATTTTCGTGGCAAGCCCTATTTTGCTGTGGTTTAAATTCAGCGTTTTAAATTACAGGCAAAAAGAGTTAGAAAAGGTTAAAAAGGCACAAGAAAAGGCTAAAATGCGCCAAATGTATGAAAAAGGAAGTGTGTAATGGCTTATAACGCCAAAGATATAGAAAAAAAATGGCAAGACAAATGGTATAGTGAAGGCACTTTTTATGCAAAAAATGATCCTTCAATGAAAAAGTGGTATGGACTAATTGAGTTTCCATATCCTTCTGGACAAGGATTACACGTTGGTCACCCTCGTAGCTATACTGCATTAGATATTATTGCTAGAAAGAAAAGAATGGAAGGATATAACGTATTATATCCAATTGGATTTGATGCATTTGGACTTCCTACAGAAAACTATGCGATGAAAACAGGGATTCATCCAAGAAAAGTTACAGATAAAAATATTGAAACTTTTACAAATCAGTTAAAATCTGTAGGGTTTTCATTTGACTATGATAGGGCTATAGATACTACAAGACCAGAATATTATAAATGGACACAGTGGATTTTCTTGCAATTATACAAACATGGACTTGCATATAAATCAAAAGGATATGTAAATTTTTGCCCTAAATGTAGAGTTGTTCTTGCAAATGAAGAGTCTCAAGGTGGAAAATGTGATAGATGTGATAGTGATGTTGTTCAACTTGAAAAAGAAGAATGGATGCTAAAGATAACAGAATATGCAGATAAATTACTTGAAGGTTTAGATGAAGTTGACTTCCCAGAACGTGTAAAGATTGAACAAAAAAATTGGATTGGAAAATCATATGGTGCACAAATAGATTTTAAAGTAAATGAGACTGGTGATGATTTAGTTGTTTATACAACAAGACCAGATACAATATTTGGTGTAACATATATGGCAATTGCACCTGAACACCCTATAATTGATGAATTAAAAGATAGAATATCTAATTTTGATGAGATAGTAAAATATAGAGAAGAGGCTAAAAGAAAAACTGAATTTGAAAGAATAGAGCTATCTAAGGAGAAAACAGGGGTTAAAGTAGAAGGTATTAACATCTTAAATCCAGTTACAAATGAAGTAATACCACTTTATGTAACAGATTATGTTATGATGGGATATGGTACAGGAGCTATAATGGCTGTTCCAGCCCATGATACAAGAGATTATGAGTTTGCAAAGAAATTTGGTATTGATATAAAACAAGTAGTAAAAAGTGATAGTTCAGAAGTTAATTTGGACAAGGAAGCATTTACTGATATTCAAACAGGTATAATGGTAAACTCTGGTTTCTTAAACTCACTTACAGTTGAAGAGGCAAAAGAAAAAATAATAGCATATATTATAGAAAATAAAATTGGCATGCAAAAAACAAACTATCATATGAAAGATTGGGCTTTTGCAAGACAAAGATATTGGGGAGAACCAATTCCAATTGTAAAATGTGATAAATGTGGTCTTGTTCCAATGGATGAAAAAGATTTACCACTTGAACTTCCAGACTTAGAAGAATTCATACCTGGTGAAGATGGTAAGTCACCACTTGCAAAGGTTGATAGCTTTGTAAATACAACTTGTCCAAAATGTGGTGGACATGCAATTCGTGAAACAGATACTATGCCTCAATGGGCTGGTTCTAGTTGGTATTTCTTGAGATATATTGATCCAAAAAATAACAATGAATTTGCAGATAGTAAAAAACTAAAATATTGGCTTCCAGTTGATTGTTATAACGGTGGAATGGAGCACGTTACACGTCATCTTATATACTCAAGATTTTGGCATAGATTTTTGTATGACATTGGTTTAGTTCCTACAAAAGAGCCATATTCTAAAAGAACTACACAAGGACTAATATTAGGACCTGATGGAGATAAAATGTCAAAATCAAAAGGAAATGTTATTAATCCTGATGATATTGTAAAAGAGTATGGAGCAGATACACTAAGGACATATATATTATTTATAGCTGATTACAAAGATTCAGCTCCTTGGAATGAAAATGGAGTAAAAGGTTGTAAAAAATTTTTAGATAGAGTAACTAGAATTGAAGAATTTGCAACTGATGAAGATATAACAAATGACGAAATTGAAAAAGAGCTAAACAAGACAATAAAAAAAGTATCAGAAGATTATGAAGAACAAAAATATAATACTGCAATTGCTGCAATGATGACATACGTTAATTTGTTATATAAACAGGAAAAAGTAAGTAAGAAATATATTGCACCTTTTTTACAAATATTAAATCCTATTGCTTCACATGTTACAGAAGAATTATGGGAAAGACTTGGATTTGAAGGACATATATTTAGTTCAAAATGGCCTGAATATGATATAGCAAAAATTGTTGAGGAAAATGTAGAATTAGCTGTTCAAGTAAATGGAAAGGTTAGATTCAAGGTAACTGTATCAACGGAATTTTCTGAAGATGAAATAAAAGAGAAAGTTATATGTGATAATAGATTAAAGCAATATATTGATGGAAAACATATACAAAAAGTCATTGTTATAAAATCAAGAATTGTAAATATAGTTGTAAAATAAACCAAAGGGAAAGAGAGGTTGTTATATGATAGATATTTTCACAAATACTACTTTTTTGCAAGTCTCAGAAATCATATTACTTGTAATTTTGGGTTTTGTAATGTATCAGCTTTTAAATTTTAAAAAAATAAGAAAAAGTGATATACAAAAAAAACAAGCATATACTGATCAATTAACTGGTAGAGGAAATAGGTATTTGTTTTTAGAAGTTCTTGATAAACTCATAAAAAAAGGAAATAAGTTTGCTGTATGTTTTATGGATTTAGATGGATTTAAACAGATAAACGATACAATGGGGCATGATGCGGGTGATGAATTATTAGTTTATCTTGCAAGAACTTTTGATGAAAAATTGCCATCAAATGCAGTTGCATACAGACTTGGTGGAGACGAATTCTCAATTGTAATACAAAATATAAAAACAACGAGAGATATAACTAAAGTACTTGATTACATGAAAAAGCAACTTGAGGAACCTATTATGATTCAAGGAACTAGTATTTCACTTCAGTATAGTTTAGGAATATCTGTGTTCCCAGAAGATGCTACAACAAAAAGTGAACTTATTATGTATGCAGATGATGCTATGTATTATATAAAAGAAAATGGAAAAAATGGCTATTATTTTCATAATAAATCATTAAAAGCAAAACTTGATAATAAAAATAAAATGGAAAAAGACTTAAAAGAAGCATATGATAAAAATGAATTTTCAATATCATTACAGCCAAGAATTAATTTAAACGATATGGATAATATATGTTTTGAATCATTGCTATATTGGAATCATCCAGTTCTCGGTAGACTTGATTCAGATTACTTTATAAAGCAAGCAGATGAAATGGGAATAATTGTCAAACTTGACAGATTTGTACTAGATAAAATGTGTCAAAACTTAACAAAATTAAAGAATAAGGGATATAAAAATATTCAAATGGCAGTTAATATTTCTACTAGGCATTTTATGAAAGAAGATTTCGTAAATGAATTATGTAGGATTTTAAAAGAAAATAACGTAGGTAAAAATGAAATAATATTAGAACTTACGAGCGATATTGACTTAAAAAAAATAAATATCTATAAAAAAATGTTTCAAAAACTTAAAGATTGTGGAGCTTTAATTTCTATAAATAATTTTTATATTAGATATGAAAGCATGATAATGTATAACGAATTAAATATTGATGAAATTAAACTTTATGCAAAATATATTTCAAAAGAAAATAATTTAAATGACATGTGTTTGGATGATGTTATAAAATTATCTAAAGATTTAAATTATTCTGTAACCGTTTGCTGCATTGAGACGCAAGAACAATTATCACGTACTTTAAGCTGTGGAGTAGATAAAGTACAGGGTAACTTATTATTTAATAAAGTATATGATGAATATGTTTCTGAAGTAATAAAAAAATATGAACCCTTAAAAAAGGTTGTATATGAGATGATTAATAACGCTGCATTAAACTTATCTGTTGAGTAATAGATTTAAAAATAGGAGTAAAGAGACTTTTTCTGAAATGGCAGTATAAAATGAATTTAGATAATAACGTATAATAACAAAGTCATTTTAACATATATAGGTAAGAAAACTTTCTTAGGAAAATATCTTTGTTATAATCTTTTTTGCATTTATTACATCTAACCTATTTAGGCTTGGTAATGACGACATTAGAAATGTGACCTTCTATGTATTGTATACAGGGACATGTTACTTTCCAGTAGATTACATACATTCTGGCAATTGTTAGCTAATAACCAATTTCTAAATTCAATTAGAGAATTGTTAAAGATAGAAAAACGTTTACGAAAATATTGTGGCCTAGTGAAAGTAGAGTCACAAATGACAGCTACCATAAAAGATTTGCACACATCAATACCACAAGCTTTTTGATAGGCATTCACTTAAGGTAATTATATATCGAAAATGTTTTAAACTCAAAGTTTTAATTCGCATGTGTGCCTTTGAGCAAGGCGAGAAAGGAATGGAATTAAAATGAAATATTATAGAAAAGTTATAGGAAAAAATGTATATCTTTCTCCAATGAATATTCAAGATGTAGATAAATATGTAGAGTGGTTTAATGACTTAGATATAACAGATAGATTAAATCAGAGTGCTAACGTTTGTAATGAATATACTGAGAAAGAATGGATAGAAAAAACTCTTTTAAAATCAAGTAGTAATTTTGCAATAGTTAAAACTGAGGATGATACGCTGATTGGAAATTGTGGACTTAACAAAGTTGACCACATTTCAAGAAAGGCAACTATTGGAATTTTTATAGGAGATAAAGATAATAGAGGTAGAGGATATGGTAGTGAAACTTTGAAACTTTTACTAGATTTTGGCTTTAAATATTTAAATTTAAATAATATCGATTTGCAAGTATTTGATTTTAATAAAAATGCAATAGCTTGTTATAAAAAAGTGGGATTTAAAGAATATGGAAGAAGACATGAAGCATATTATTGTAATGGTAAATATCACGATGTCATTTATATGGAAATTTTAAGGAAAGAATATTTAGAAGAAAGTTAACATTAATATAATGGAAAGGAATTAATCAATTAAAATATTTAATTAATATTTTAATTGATTAATAATATGTGATTATATGAAGATAAAATATGCAAATAATCCACAACCTAAAAAAATATTAGAATGTAAATTTAAAAGTATCAGAGTTAATGATGAAAAATTTGATGGGTATATATCTTTAGTTGACGTTACTAAGGCAAAAAGTGTGTCTATTGTTCCAAGGAATAATGGAAAGAGTGAAAAAATCTTTGATAATTATTATAAATGGCTACTTCTTTATCCTATTGGTAAGGGGTATACAATTACTGCAATGTATAATGAAAAATGCGAGTTAATAGAATTTTACTTTGATATGGCAGATAATATATCAATAACAAAGGATAATATACCATATATGCATGATCTGTTTTTAGATGTAGTTGTAACAAAAGAAAATGAGATATATGTTTTAGATCAAGATGAGTTATATTTAGCACTAAAAAATCATGATATTACTCCTAAACAATATATTGAGGTAAATAAAACCTCAGAATATATTATATCTAAGTATAGTAAAAAAGAAAATTTTTTAGATTTAAAAGAGTATTGCAGTTATTATTTAAATTTTTTATTAAACTTAATCAATGAAGTTGACAATACTAAAGTTTAGTTGTATAATTTTAGCATAAGTTATTTTAAAGCCTATGACAAAGCAAAGTAGGTAGAGATAAATACATTAAAGAGAATACAAACCTTGGCTGTAAGTTTGTATATGTAGCTTTACTGAAATTTCACTTTTGAGGTCTTTTTTTGAAATAATAGTAGGAAAAAGCAGGTAAGCCTGTTATAGCTGTATAGAGAGCATTTAATTTTATTAAATGAATTTAGGTGGTAACGCGGAATAACAAAGTCATTTCGTCCTATATATATGGACGAAGTGACTTTTTTTTGGGAGGAGTAAATATGATAGATAAAATTAAACAAATTGAAATTTCTGCAAAAGAAAAGATAAATGCTGCAAAAAATAGTAATGAAATTGAAGAATTAAGGGTGGCTTTCCTTGGAAAGAAAGGAAAAGTTGTTGAAGTGCTTAAAAATTTAAAAAACGTTGAAGCAGATAAAAGAAAAGAAGTGGCCTCATTTGCAAATAATGTAAAAAGTAAAATTGAAGTAGAAATTGAAAATAAAAAAGCAAGTATAAAGGAAAAAGAATACAATGATAAAATAAATAGTGCTAAAAGAATAGATCTAAGCATGCCAACTGATTTAAAACTTGGTTCACTTCACCCTATTACTGTTGTTCAAAGGGAACTTGAAGATATATTTAAAAGTATGGGATTTACCGTAGAAGATGGAAATGAAGTTGAAACAGAATATAACAACTTTGAGGCAGTAAATGTACCAAAGCATCATCCAGCACGTGATATGCAAGATACTTTTTGGTTAGAAAATGGACAACTATTAAAAACTCAAACATCAGCTGCACAAAATAAAATTATGAAAAAATATGGTGCACCTTTAAAAGCAATATTTCCTGGTAGATGTTTTAGAAATGAAGAATTAGATGCATCTCATGAGAATACTTTCTTCCAAATGGAAGGAATGATGGTAGATAAGGACGTATCTATTGCTAATCTTATATACTTTATGAAAACACTTTTATCAGAAATATTTAAAAAAGATGTTGAGGTAAGATTAAGACCAGGATATTTTCCATTTGTTGAACCTGGATTTGAACTTGATATAAAATGTATATATTGTGAAGGAAAAGGTTGTAAGGTTTGTAAACAAGGTGGATGGATTGAACTTTGTCCATGTGGTATGATACATCCAAATGTACTTAGAATGGGAGGCATTGATCCAGAAGAATATTCAGGATTTGCATTTGGACTTGGGCTTTCTCGTCTTGCAATGATGAAATATAATATAAACGATTTAAGAATACTTAATTCATGTGATTTAAGAGCTTTAAAACAAATAGGATTAAAATAATGGGAGGTAAATATGTTTATTTCAATTAATTGGATAAGAGATTTCGTAAACTTAGATGGAATTGATATAAAGGATTTAATATATAAATTTACAATGTCTACAGCTGAAGTTGAAGGAATTATTGAATATGGAAAAAATACAAGAGATGTAGTTGTTGCTAAAGTTTTATCTGTAGAGAATGTGGAAAATTCAAAAAAACTACATAAATTAGTTGTAGATATTGGAGATAAAAAAGTAAATTGCATTTGTGGAGCACCTAATGTAAAAGTGGGAATAAAGGTTGTATTTGCTAAAGAAGGAAGTTTAGTTAATGGTTTAAGTATAACAAAAACAACAATTGCAGGTCATGAAAGCTCTGGAATGTGTTTATCTGAAAAAGAACTTGGTATTAGTGATGATAACTCTGGAATTATGATTTTAGACGATAAATATAACATTGGAGAAGATATAAAAAATATAATACCTATTGACGATATAATATATGAAATTGATAATAAATCCCTTACAAATAGACCAGATTTATGGGGACATTATGGGATAGCAAGAGAAATTGCTGCAATTACAAATAGAAAGCTAAAACCTTTAGAAGTAGAAAATTTAGATAAATATAACGATTTAAAGAAATTAGATATAAACATTGAAGATAGTAATCTTTGCTATAGATATACAGGACTTACTATAGACAATGTAAATAAAAAGACATCTTCATATAAAATGAAAACAAGACTTACATATTGTGGACTTAGACCTATTAGTCTTTTAGTTGATATGACAAACTATATTATGCTTGAACTTGGTCAACCAATGCATGCTTTTGATAAAGAATTTATTAAGAAAATAAATGTAAAAACATTAAAAAATGATGAAGAGTTTGTTACACTTGATGGAAATAAAAGGAGTTTAAAACAGGGAACTCTTATGATATATAACGAAAACAAACCAGTAGCTATTGCAGGAGTTATGGGTGGAGAAAATACACAGATTACTGATGCGACTACTTCATTATTCTTAGAATCTGCAAACTTTAATGCTGTAAGTGTAAGAAAAACAGCAAGTGCTATAGCTTTAAGAACAGATGCTAGTGCAAGATATGAAAAAACTCTTGATCCAGAACTTACAAAGCTTGCAATAGAAAGATTTGTAAAAGTACTAAAAGATGAAGATGATGATATCAAAGTGTCTTCAAGCCTTTCTGATGTATATGTAAATAAATATCCTGTAATCACTATAGATATTTCAAGAGAATATATTAACAAAAAAATTGGCGTTAATTTCTCAGATGAAATGATAGAAAAAGTTCTTACATCTTTATACTTTAAAATTATTGAAAATAAAAACGGAAACTTTAAGATTGAAGTACCAAGTTTTAGAGCAACAAAGGATGTTTCAGGCAAGGCTGATATTATAGAAGAAATTTCAAGAATATATGGATATGATAATATTGTTCCACAAACAAATTTATGGAAGGTTGAACCTGTAAAAGAAGATAGTTTAAGAGAGCTAGAATATAATATTAAAACTTTACTTGCACAAAAGTATGGAATGTCTGAGGTTCACAGTTACGTATGGTATGATACTAAATTAAATAGTGAGCTTGGTATAGAGGTACATGATAATTTAAAAATAGTAAATGGACTTAGTAAATTAGATAGTACTTTAAGATATAATATGGTTCCAACTATGTTATACGCTATATACAAAAACATTAAAAACTTTGATGAAATAGGTGTGTTTGAAATTGGTAGAACCTTTGATTACAAGGAAAAAGGAAAAGACTGTGTAGAAAATAAAGTTTTAGGAATAGGAAAATCAAGTATTTCAAAAACTGAAGAAGAATTAATGTTTGAAGTAAAATCAATGATAGAAAATATTTCAAATATAAACAAACACGTAAGTTTGAACTATGTATGTAACTCTAAATTTGATGATAATTTTATACATCCAGTAAATTCATATGAAGTAAAGTATGGAGATGAATGTTTAGGATATATCTCAGTTTTAAATCCAAGAATTAAAGATGCTATAAATAAAAAATCAAATATTGTTGTAGCCCAGATTAATATTGATACGTTAGATAAAATAAAATATTTAGATATACAATATGAAGAAATAAGTAAATATCAAACTGTTGATTTTGATTTATCTATTATAGTTGATAAAAATGTTTCATATTTTGAAATCGAAAAAGTAATAAAAGATGCAAATATGCAATATTTGAAATCATATAGTTTAATTGATGTATATGAGAATGAAGAAAAATTAAAAGGCAAGAAAAATATAACTGTAAGGGTAAATATAGGTGCTAATGACAAGACACTTACTAAAGATGAAATAGATATGGAAAGAAATCAGTTAATAACAAATATGAAAAAATATAATATGATCGTTAATAGTTAAAAGACATTAATGCAACATAGCAAATTATAACTTACAAAAATATATATTAACAAAAAATACATCTCAAGATATTTACTCTTGAGATGTATTTAAATTAAGAATTTTTTTTACCAAGGTAAAAGATTTTTCCTTGTGAAACTTCACAAAAATCAAGAATTTTTTGTGAGATTTCATTTGGTGTATACACTCTTACTTTGTAAGGGAAATACTGGTTATAACAAATTTCCAAGTTCAAGATATTATTTATATCTTTTTTTGCAAAACTAATTAAAAGTTGTTCCGCAATAAATTCTTCAATTTCAAAGTTTTCAAAATTTGGAACGTGATTTGCAACAAAAGATGTAAAATCTGTTAAGGCAAGTTTTAGTAATTTATCATCCTTTACTCGAAAATCAAACCTTTTTTCAGGATCCTTCGGTATAATGGTATACTGAAGTGGTCCTTTTTGTCCCTGCTGAAACATAAAATTCATCCTTTCAAAAAATATTTATTAAGCAAAATCTACTTAACATAATTATACCATACTTGTCAAGTAATTAAATTTAAAAGACTTTAAATTTAATTTTTGATTTATAATTTTCTTTATAATATAACAAATATGTCGAACTTTTAAGGGAGAATTTGTATAGAAATAAACAAAGAAAAATAATGAAATTTATGAAAAATGCAGTAAAAAGAAAACAAAGTAATTCATAATATACAAAATACTAGAACTAATGATAAGAAGTAGTGTGTATGATTATACTAAAGAAGACGTTGAAGAAATATTTTTTGTATTATAGGAAAAATCAATTTTAAGTATAATATGTTCTATTACCATGCCAAAATTTTTACGGCATGGTAATAGAACATATGGAGTATGCTTGTTAAAAATACAGTAATGCCTAAAATTGAAGATGAAGAAAATATAAAAGAAAAAGATATTGATTTAAGTAATGAATAATTATTATAGAAAGGTCGCTTTAATTTATGGCGGCTTTTTTGATTTTTTCCTTAAAATATAATGTAAAAAAAATATATAAACTTAGCACTATCAGTGCATTTTACCTTGACTTATTTATCCATTTAAAGTATAATAAAAAGGAATTTTTAATTGAATGGAGGAGATAAAATGAGTGTTTCAAAAGAGGAAGTAAAACATCTTGCAAAATTATCAAGATTAGAATTTGATGATAAAGAACTTGATAAAATAACAAATGATTTATCAAGTATAGTTGAATTTGCAAATCAGCTATCAAAGGTTGATGTAGAGGGAGTAAAACCTACTGCACATATTTTGGATATAAAAAATGTATTTAGAGAGGATAATGTAGAAAAATCTTATGATAGAGAATTGATATTAAAAAATGCACCAGAAAAAGAAGCTGGATGTGTAAGTGTACCTCAAACTGTAGAATAGGAGTGATAAAATGGAACTATATAGTAAAACTTTAAGTAGTATAGCAAGTGATATAAAAGAAAAAAAAGTAACTATCAAAGAAGTGTTAGATAGTGTATATAAAAGAATTGAAGAAGTTGAACCAAAAGTTGGAGCATATATAACTTTAACAAAGACACAAGCATATGAAAGAGCTGAAGAACTTCAAAAAAGATTAGATAATGGAGAAGATATCGGCGTGCTTGGTGGAGTACCAATTGCAATAAAAGATAACATATGTACTGAAAATGTTAAAACTACATGTGCTTCAAGAATGTTAGAAAATTTTGTACCAATATACAATGCAACAGTTATTGAAAAACTAAAAGAAGCTGGAGCAATTATGCTTGGTAAAACAAATATGGATGAATTTGCAATGGGATCATCTACAGAAACTTCATACATTAAAAAGACTGCTAATCCATGGGATGTAAATAGAGTACCAGGTGGATCAAGTGGTGGTAGTGCTGCTGCAGTATCTGCTGATATGGCGTATGCTGCTTTAGGTTCAGATACAGGTGGATCTATAAGACAACCAGCATCATATTGTAGTGTTGTAGGTTTAAAGCCAACTTACGGATTAATATCAAGATATGGATTAATTGCTTTTGCATCATCTCTTGATCAAATAGGACCTTTTGCAAAAACTGTTGAGGATTCAGCATTAATGCTAAATGTAATAGCAGGCCATGATAGTAAAGATACTACATCTGCAGATTTAGAAAAGAAAGATTATACAAAGGCTTTGGTAAATAGTGTAAAAGGAATGAATATAGCTGTACCATCAGATTTTGTAAATGATGGAATAAATGAAGATGTAAAAAAAGCATATGATGCATCTATAAAAACATTAGAAGATTTAGGGGCTAATATTGTAAATGTAAAACTTGAATATGCAAAATATTCTCTTGCAACATACTACATTATAGCTACAGCTGAAGCATCATCAAACCTTGGAAGATATGATGGAATAAGATACGGACACAGAGCAAAAGAATTTTCTGATTTAATTGATTTATATACAAAATCAAGAACTGAAGGTTTTGGTGATGAAGTAAAAAGAAGAATTATGCTAGGTACATATGTATTATCATCAGGATATTACGATGCATATTACAAACGTGCACAACAAGTAAGAACACTTATAGTAAATGACTTCAAAAAAGCATTTGAAAGTTGTGATGTAATAATGATACCTACAGCACCTAATACATCATTTAAAATGGGTGAACATTCAACTAACCCACTTGAAATGTATTTGGAAGATATATTTACAGTGCCAGTAAATATTGCAGGATTACCAGCAATATCTGTGCCTGGTGGATTTGCATCAAATAATATGCCAATTGGTTTACAATTTATTGCAAAATCATTTGATGAAGAAAGATTGCTTCAAGTTGCATATACATATGAGCAAAATACACAGTTTCATGATAAAAAACCTAATATTTAGGAAGGGGATAATATGTTACAATCAAAACTTATAGCAAATACAAAAAAAGAATGGCCAAGTGAAGCTTTAGTAAAATCACATGGACTTTTGATAAAGGGTGGATATATAAAGCAAATGGCAAGTGGAATTTATACACTTTTGCCACTTGCAAAAAGGGTTACATCTAAAATAGAAAATATGATAAGAGAAGAAATGAATAATATTGACTCTCAAGAAATACTTATGCCACTTGTAGCTACAAAAAAACTATGGGATATGTCAGGAAGGTATGATAGTGTCGGTTCTGAACTTTTAAGATTTAAAGATAGAAATGATGTTGATATGGTACTTTCAATGACACATGAGGAAGCAACTGTATTTTCACTTTTAAATGAGGCAACGTCTTATCAAAAATATCCATTTAGTGTTTATCAAATTCAAACTAAATTTAGAGATGAGGCAAGACCACGTGCAGGTCTTATCCGTGTTAGAGAATTTACAATGAAAGATGCATATTCTTTTCATACATCAGAAGAAAGCTTAAATGAAGAATATGATAAATTCTATCATGCATATGAAAACATATATAGAAGAGTTGGTATTCCTGAAACTGTAGCTGTTGCATCTGATACTGGTATGATGGGTGGAAATGGTGCTCATGAATTTATGCTTTTATGTGATGCTGGGGAAGATAAAATTGTAATATGTAAGGATTGTGGATATAGTGCTAATATGGAAGTTGCATATACAAGTAAATATGATATTTCATCTTCTAAAGAGGAAACTCTTACTAAAATACATACTCCAGGAATAAAAACAATAGAGGCACTTCATGAGTTTACAGGTATTGATATATCAAAAATGGGTAAAGCAGTTATTTATACAAGACTTGACACAAATGAAATTATTGTTGTGTTTATACGTGCTGATAAAGAGGTTAACGAAACAAAACTTCGTAATTTCTTAAAAGTAGATGATGAAAAATTAGTACCAAGAAAAGAGGAAAAAGAGGATAATATAACATATGGATTTGTGGGCCCAAAAAATTTAACAAAAAATGCTATAGTTGTATTTGATAAATCATTGGAAAATGAAAAAAGTCTTGTCTTTGGTGCAAATGAAGTAGACTATCACTATACTGGACTTAGTATTAAAAGAGATATTGGCGATGTAGAGTATATTGATGTTGCAAAAGTTTGTGATGATGATTATTGTCCTGTATGTAACAAGAAGTCTTTAAAAATTGAAAAAGGAATTGAAGTAGGGAATATATTTAAACTTGGAACAAAATATACAAAAATGATGCAAATGACATATGCAGATGAAAATGAAAAAATTAACAATCCAATAATGGGTTGCTATGGAATTGGAGTTGGACGTTTAATGGCTTCAGTTCTAGAAAAAAGAGGGACAGAAATTGCTGTAAATTGGCCTGCAAGTATTGCACCATTTGATATTCATATTTGTCCAATTGACTATACTAAAAATGAAGAAGTAAAAGTAGAGAGTGACAAGTTATATTCTACTTTAAAAGAAAGAGGATTTGATGTTTTACTAGATGATAGAAAAAAGAGTGCAGGAGTTAAATTTAAAGACTCAGATTTAATTGGGGCACCAATTAGAATTGTAATAAGTCCTCGTAACTTAGAAAATAAAAAAGCTGAAGTAAAAATTTCTTCTGAGGCTGAGGCAAACATTGTTGATTTAAAAGATTTAGTAAGTTATGTAACAAATAAACATGAAGAACTATTAGAGGAGGTAAAATAATGAGAGATGATTATGAAGTAGTTATTGGTCTTGAAGTTCATGCTGAACTTTCAACTAATACAAAAATATATTGTAATTGTTCAACAGAGTTTGGAGCTGATCCAAATACTCATTGTTGTCCAATTTGTACAGGAATGCCAGGAGTACTTCCTGTACTAAATAAAAAAGTTGTTGAATATGCTGTAAAAGCAGGACTTGCAACAAATTGTGAAATATCAAGATTTTCTAAGCAAGATAGAAAAAATTATTTTTATCCAGATTTACCAAAAGCATTTCAAACTTCACAATATGATTTACCATTATGTGAACATGGATATTTAGAGTTTAACGTTGATGGTTACAAGAAAAAAGTAGGAATTACAAGAATTCATATTGAAGAGGATGCCGGAAAACTTATACATGATGCATATACAGGAGCAACTTTAGTTGATATGAATAGATGTGCCGTTCCTTTAATAGAAATAGTGTCAGAACCAGACATAAGAACAGCAGATGAAGCTGTTATGTACATGCAAACTTTAAAATCAATACTTGAATATCTTGAAGTATGTGATTGTAAGATGCAAGAAGGATCTTTAAGATGTGATGTAAACCTATCTGTAAGGAAAAAAGGAAGCACTGAATTTGGTACAAGAACAGAAACTAAGAACTTGAACTCATTTAAATCAATTAAAGATTCTATAGAATTTGAAACAAAAAGACAAATTGAAGAATTAGAAAATGGTGGAGTTATTTACCAAGAAACAAGAAGATTTGATGATGCAAAAGGTATTGGTTATGCTATGCGTACAAAAGAAGATGCAAATGACTATAGATACTTCCCAGAACCAGACCTTGCACCAATTGTTTTATCTGATGAGTATATTGAAAATATAAAAAATAACTTACCAGAACTTCCACATATTAGAAAAGAAAGATATGTAAAAGAGTATAATCTTCCAGAATATGATGCACAAATTCTTACATCTTCAAAAAATACAGCTAATTTCTTTGAAGAAGCAACAAAGATATGTAATAATCCAAAAGCAGTTTCTAACTGGATTATGGTAGATTTTACTAAAAAGTTAAATGATGAAGAAATTGAAATTCAAAATTCAAAAGTAACACCAGAAAATTTAGCACACTTAGTTGAACTTATAGATAAAGGAACTATTAGTTCAAAAATTGCTAAAAAAGTATTTGATGAAATGTATGAAACAGGAAAAGATGCAAAGAAAATAGTTGAAGATAACGGTATGACTCAAATGTCTGATGAAGGAGCTATAAAAGAGATAGTTGAAAAGATTGTTGCTGCAAATCCAAAATCAGTTGAAGATTACAAAGCAGGAAAAGATAGAGCAATAGGCTTCTTAGTTGGTCAAGTTATGAAAGAAACTCATGGTAAAGCAAATCCAGGTATTGTAAATAAATTCTTACTTGAAATTTTAAATAAATAGAGTATGAGGTGGAATAAATGAAAAAAAGAAACATCATATTGATAATTATTTCTATAGTTCTAGTCATAATTATAGGTATTGCTTTAGTGGTATTTTTAAATTATAACAATAGTACATCAAATAAAGATGAAAACATTTCTATTTCTTTAGATGAGCTTGATAAAAAAATAGAACAATCTAATGAATTTGAATTTTTAAAGATGAATCCTATAACAGATGACGAAGCATCGGCCAAATTTTTAATTGATAAATCTAAAATTAAAAGAATAATTGGAAGAGAACCTATTGTACATACTAAATCAGGTATGTATGTTGTAATTGAAACAGATTCAGATAACATACAAGATGTAAAACTTGCACTTGAAAGCTATGGTAGAGAATATGATGAAGAATGGAAATCTTATCTTATAGATCAATACGAATTAGTCAAAAATAGAGAAATTGGTATAAGAGGTAATTATGTATATATGATTGTTTCTGAAAATCCAGAAAAAGTAATTGACTTGATAAAATAATGAAAATTCATTTGATACAATGTTAACGGTAGTATCTAATGTAAGTTAATACAATGCAATAGAAAACGTATATTCAGGAAAGTTTAAGTCACGAAATTTAAAAAATGTTCCAATCATTGCACAGTAAATTAAAAATTGTAAGAAATGATATAACAAATACACTTCTATCGTAGGAGTGTATTTGTTGCATATATGTATATATATTTATAAAAGTTGTTAAGTAATTTTTAATAGAACTTATAAAATAAAGAAATAATGTTGACAAAATATACATAAATTAGTATAATGTTTTAGAGAAAAATTTTGTATCTCTCAAAATTTTGAGAGGACTAAATCACCGTATTTTAATAAGGAGGATTTTATTATGGAAGTTGAAAATTTAATTTCAGAAATTTATGATGAAACAGATTGTGGAGAGGAAAAGTTTTTATATAAACTTGAAATGAATAATGATAGTTTAGATATTCAGCAGTGTATAGGTATTATGGCTGCGGCTGCAAGTAGAGGTTTTGATAAAATAATTGAAAGATTTGAAAGTGTATTTAGTACAGGTATTATAGATCTTAATTTAATTTTATTAGAAGCGGTATCTTATACTGGAGATCATTCTACTGAATTATTCGATTATATAATGGAGCTAGCAAGAAAGTATGATTTTAGGTTTAGCTTTGAAACATATAAGTATAATGAAGAGTCTTTTATTGCATATGCTTTTATATATGAAAATAATTACGCTATAAGTAAAATTATGTCTAATATAAACATATATTATAAATTAGATGAAAATGAGATTGAATGTTTTGAGGATTATATAAAAAACAATCCCAATTTGTCTTGTCAACTATTTTATAAGATACTCAAACATATAGAAAATGTGGATAAAGATAACCTCTTTTACAATTTAATGTGTGGAAAATAAATGAAATTTAGTGCTTAGAATAATATTTCTAGGCACTTTTTCTTTAAAGTTTATATAAAATATTGAATAAACAAATGTTTTTTGATATAATTTAACTGGTGGTTATATGAGTGAGAAAATGTACATAGATTTTGATAAAAATATTCAGTTTTTAAAAGGTGTCGGACCTAAAAAAGCAGAGCTTTTAAATAAAATGGGAATATTTAATATAAAAGATTTAATAGAATATTATCCAAGAAATTATGAAGATAGAACAAAAATTTCAAATATTATTGAATTTGTAGATGGAGAGAGTTATTTATTCATTGGTACAGTATGTGATAATATACATATTCAAAGAATAAGGAAAAACCTTACTATATATTCAACTTTTGTATATGATGATACTGGTGAGTGTAAAATGACTTGGTTTAATCAAAAGTACATAAATATAAAGTTACATAAAGGAGATAAATACTTATTTTATGGAAAGGCAGTAAAAAATTATGGCCATATATCTATGGAATCCCCTCAAATATATAACTTAAATGATATAGGTAAAATACAAGGACTTTATCCTATATATTCTTTAACATCTGGTATAACACAAAATTATATATTTAAATTAGAAAGTGATGTATTTAAGCAAAAACCGATCGTTAATGAATTTTTAAGTGATCAATTAAGAAAAAAATATAATTTATGTCAAATAAATTACGCAATGGAGAATATTCACTTTCCAAAAAGTTTAAGTGCTGTAAATGAAGCTCGAAATAGGCTTATATTTGATGAGTTATTTTTACTTGAACTTGCATTAATGTCTGTAAAAGAAAATTCATCATTAGAAGAAAAAACTAATAAATTTAAAAAGGTAAATATATCTGAATTTTTAAATTTATTACCATTTTCATTAACAAATGCTCAAAAAAAAGTTATATGTGAGATAGAAAAAGATATGTTAAGTGATAAAGTTATGAATAGATTGATTCAAGGAGACGTGGGTAGTGGTAAAACAATGGTTGCTGCGGTATCTATGTATATTGCTGTTAAAAATGGATATCAAGCTGCACTGATGGCTCCTACAACTATTCTTGCAAATCAACATTATGATGAACTTAGTAAGTATTTTGAAAAACTTGGGATGAGTGTAGAGATTATAACATCAAGTACAACCAAGAAAAATAAGAAAAATATATGTGAAAAAATAAAAAATAAAGAAATAGATATAATCATTGGAACTCATTCATTAATAGAGGATGATATAGAATTTAGAAGTTTAGGAATTGTTGTTACTGATGAACAGCATAGGTTTGGGGTAAAACAAAGATTAAAACTTACTAACAAGGGAAAATCTGTAGAGACATTGGTTATGACTGCAACTCCAATTCCAAGGACACTTGCAATTACGTTATACGGTGACCTTGATCTGTCCGTAATAGATGAGATGCCACCGGGCAGAAAACCAGTAAAAACATATGCTGTTGATGATAGTTATGAACAACGAATTGTAAAATTTATAAAAAAAAATATAGACGAAGGAAGGCAAGCATATGTGGTATGTCCACTTGTTGAAGAAAATGAGGACTTGAATTTAAAATCAGTTGAAAAGATTTATGAAAAATATAAAGAGGAATATTTTAAAGAATATAAAGTTGCTTTTATTCATGGTAAGATGAAAAATAAAGAAAAAGATGAAATAATGCAAAAATTTAAGAAAAATGAAATTAATATATTGATTTCTACAACTGTAATTGAAGTAGGGATAAGTGTAAGTAATGCAACTCTCATGATAATAGAAAACGCAGATAGGTTTGGCCTTGCTGCACTTCATCAACTTCGAGGACGTGTAGGTAGAGGAAATTATCAGTCATACTGTATTTTAAAATCAAATAATCGATCAGTTGCATCAAGAGAAAGATTAAAGATAATGGAAAAAAGTAACAATGGATTTGACGTTGCCAGAAAAGATTTAGAATTAAGAGGACCCGGTGATTTCTTTGGAATAAGGCAATCAGGACTTCCCGAATTTAAACTTGCAGATCTATTAAAAGATATTAAAGTATTAGAAAATGCTCAGAATGCTGCAAAATATATACTTAATGAAGATAAATTTTTAGAAAAATCCGAAAATAATCTTTTAAAAAAAGAATTATATAATAAATTTGGGGAAATGTTAAAAAATATTGGTGCATAAACTTTTATTGTTATAATAATTCATCAAATAATATTTACTTTTTTTAAAATAAATGGTAAAATTATTTTGTTGAATTAATAAATATTCCTAATATTCAAAATAAAATTTTAGAGGAGGACAAGAGAAATGAGTAAAAATTTAATTGTTTTAGATAATCATAGGCAGCTTCGGATAGGACATATCGTATGCACTGTTTATGAAATACATAAAGAAGAAATGATATATAATGGCAAAATTTATGGAGAATATAGTGTTATATATTTAAATTCTTTGTGTTATATAAAATCATTGGATACTTTTGGAATATGCAATATAGCTCTGCTTCCATTAAGCATTATTTCAAAATTCGATGGAAGAAGTGAAAATATAGAAAAAAAGATAAAAGAGATGGATAATATTGGATTAGTAGATTTTAATCTTATAAAGAAAAAATGCCTTTTGTTTGAAAAGTATAAAGAAAAATTTTCAAAAAGCTTTGAAAATAAATACTTCACAATGGCAAATAAGATAAAAGAAAATATCATTAATTGTCCAAAGGACAACACAATATTTGATTCTCTAAATTCAAAAGAATAAAACTACCAATTGGTAGTTTTTTTATATAATAGGAAAGTCATATAAAAATTACCATGCCAAAATTTTTATAGCATGGTAATAGAACATACGGAGTATGCTT
>OIYR01000584.1_pt1 | contig 20050 bp, 19 predicted proteins | sample 1588221 | NCBI WGS metagenome assembly OIYR01 (sample SAMN03283292) | human gut metagenome | biome: human-associated habitat; material: feces | host: Homo sapiens | place: Peru | collected 2012
TTTTCAAACGAAATTGATATAATGCCTTATTATATTTCAAACCTAAATATTGAAATAAAAGACACTTATGTTATAATCATATATAAATAATAGAGGGAGAATTCCTATGGATACACTCAAAGAATTTCAAAAAATGATGGCAGAACAAACTGACATTGCGTTGGCAACTGTTGGAGCAGATGGCATTCCAAATGTTAGAATTGTTAATTATTATTTCAATCCCGAAAATAATGTTATATATTTTGCGACATTTAAAAATAACGACAAAGTAAAAGAAATAAAACAAAATCAAAATGTTGCCTTTACAACAATCCCAAAAAAAGAAAACGAGCATATAAAAGCGAAAGGAATTGCTATTAAGAGTAAAAAAACTATTTTTGATTTAGCGGATTGTTTTTGCGAGAAAATACCTGATTACCGAGAAACAATAGAATATGGCGGAAAATCACTGATAGTGTATGAAATACACTTCAAAACAGCAATCGTTACTTTAAATTTATCTAATATCAAAACTCTCAAATTGTAACAGCTAAAACCAAACTTTTTTGACTTTAAGGTTGATTTATAATGAATTTATAGTATAACTAATGAGACTGTTATTTGCATTTTATCCCTTGTTTTTGTTTGGAGTGTGAATTTAGCCTTTGAATTTGGTATGAAATTTACAAATTCAAAATTTCAGTAAGCCTTTACGCCACTAGTTATAAATTTGATATTTTAGCCATAAATAAATTATCGGATTTGCATACGACACTTTACGGAACTATAAACGCTCCTTTGTATGTTTACGAAAACGGAGAAAAGAAATTAAATATTACCGATTATGCGATAAAAAAATTTCAAAAGAAGTATAAAGATAAAGCTACGGCGGAAAATATTTTTGCTTATTGTCATGCCGTTTTGTCGTCTCCAAAATATCAAAAAGAATATGAAGAAAATCTTAAAATCGATTATCCAAGAATTCCGCTTTATAAAAATTTTGATAGATTTGTAGAGCTTGGAAAAAGATTAATAAAATTGCAAACGGAATTTGAAAATTTTGATTGCCGCAATGAAGAAATACAATTAAAAATTGAAAAAGATTTTAAATATATGCCCGAAGATTTTTCTATGATAAAATTAAATAAAGAAAAAGGAATTATAATATTTGACGGAAAAAATAGAATTGAAAATATTCCGAAAAAAGCTTTCGATTATAAAATCGGAACAAGAAGCGCTTTAGATTGGATTATAGATTATTATAAACCTAAAAAATTAAATCCTCAAAAAGAACTTCATCATAAAACTTTAATTGAAAACGGTTTAAACTCTTACGATTATAAAAATATTAGAGAATATTTATTTGAATTAATTCCTAAAGTTATTAATATAAGCGTTGAAACTGTGGATATTTTTAAAGAATTGGAAAAATTAAATTAAAAAATAGTAATTATTTACTATAGACTTTTTATTTCTTTTTAATTAAACTATATATAAAAATTATTAAAATCGGAGAGCAAATGAAAAGAGCATATATTAAAGAAATAGCATATTATGTCCCTGAAAAAATTTTGGACAATAAATATTTTGAAAGCATTTTAGATACAAATAACGAATGGATAATAACTCGCACGGGAATAGAAACAAGAAGAATGGCAAGAGAAGACGAAACCATATTTGAAATGGGAATAAACGCCGTTAATAATCTTCAAAATAAAGGAGTAGATTTAACCGTTGTCGATACAATAATAACGCCTACCGTTACTAAAGATTATATTTTTCCTTCAATGGCAGGACAGATTCAAAAAGCTTTAGGATTAAAAAATTGTTTTGCTTTCGATATGTCGGCGGCTTGTTCGGGTTATGTTTACGCTATGAATACGGCTACGGCATTAATTGAAAGCGGACAATCGAAAAATATTTTAATCGTATGCAGTGAGAAATTAACTAAAGATATAAATTGGAAAGATAGAGGAACTGCAATTTTATTTGGAGATGCATCCACAGCTTCTTTAATAACATCTCGAGAAGACGGAAAAGGAGTTTTGGCTATAGATATGCAAAGCGAACCTGATTTTAGTATAATGTTAAATGGCGGAAGCGTATGTCCGATAAGAGCGGAAGATTTTGACGGAGCGGATTTTAAAATACATATGGAAGGCGGAGAAACTTTCAAAAGAGCGGTTATAGAATATTCAAATAGCATTGATAGAGTTTTAGAGAAAGCTAATAAAAAATTATCGGATGTTAATTTCTTTGTTCCGCATCAAGCTAATTTAAGAATCATTCAAGCGGTTGCAAAAAGAATCGGGCTTCCTATTGAAAAAGTTAGCGTAACTTTAAATAAATTTGGAAATAGTTCTTCAACGAGTATCGGACTTGCTTTAACTGACGCTTTAGATAATAATAAAATTAAAGAAGGCGATTTAGTTTTATTTACGGCTTTTGGCGGCGGTTTTACTTGGGGTTCTACTTTAATGATTTGGTAAAAATTAATTTTGTTTTATATAAAATAGCCGTCCGTTTAATTACGGGCGGCGTTTTATTATTATTTTAATAAAAGTTATTTTAAGATTTTGTTTCTTCTTTTTCCAATTCTTTTATATACATATTTAAAAATGGTTTATAAATAATATAGTCTAAAATAATTAAACATACTATAAGAAGCGGAGCTAAAAAGTTTAAATTAGTAGAAATAAAAGAGCCTATAATAGACGGCGTAGTCCAAGGAACTAAAGCTACTATTCTTGTTATTATATTTAACTTCATAAAAGTATAACTTATCGTAGCGTTTATTATAGGCGTTAAAATAAAAGGTATTGCAAAAATCGGATTCATTACAATTGGAACTCCAAACATTATAGGTTCATTAATATTAAAGAATCCTGGAACTATTGATAGTTTTCCTATAGATTTTAAATGAGCGTTTTTAGACATTAACATTCCTATACATAAACCTAAAGTCGCTCCAGCGCCTCCAAGATAAACAAAACAATTCATAAACTCTCCCGCGAATACTTTAGGTATAGCTTGTCCCATAGATAAAGCTTCTTGATTTATTGCTAAATTTGTATATACGATAGCGGGAACTACGACATTAAGAACATTTGCTCCATGTATTCCGCAGAACCATAAAATATGAATTAAAAGCAGTATTATAATTATTGCAAAAAGTCCGTCCGATAAATTAAGCAACGGTTTTAATATTTTCATTATTAAGTCTGGGACCATAATCAACATGTTTTTTTGTATTATTACATTTACGATTTGAAATAATATTGAAATTACCGCTACGGGAATTAATATTTCAAAAGATTTAGATATTGCAGGAGGAACTGAATCGGGCAATTTTATTGTTAGTTTTTTATTTACCAAGAATCTTGATATTTCAACCGATAAAATTCCCGCTATAATAGCGACAAATAAACCTTTTGCATCCATATACCTTGCATCCAAAACTGCAACTCGGCTTTCTTCCGCTACAAATAATAAATCGGAAGCGGCTCCAACAATAGTTACAGCCAAAGATTTTGCCGATACTAAAAGAAAAGCGTATAAAGATAATAATCCGTTTGTAACTTTATCGGAATTATAATATCCTGCTAACGAATAGCCTACTCCAAAAGCCACAAATATGGACATTATTCCCATGCTTACATTAAAAATTTGTATATAATCGCCAGAAAACGCTTTTGCAAAATCGTCATAAGGCTTAAAATATAAAAAATTTTCAGTATCCTGCATCGGAAGATTAAATAATAGCAACACGAAAGAACCTATTATAATAAAAGGAGTCGCCAATAAAAAAGCGTCTTTAATCGCGTTTAAATATCTGTTTGCCGATGCCTTTGCCATTATTGGCATCATTTTGTTTTCCATAAAAGCCGTAAATTTTTCGTTCATTTTTTTACTCCAAAAATTAAAATTAATATTAATAAAATAAAAATAATTTATTTTTTATTTTCATAATTATTTTTCAATATCTCCATAATCTCTTTTATAAGATTTTTTTCGCTTATAGCCATCATTAAATGGTCCTGCGCGTGAACAAATAGCATAGTAATGTTAAATTTTTCTCCGTCCGCTTCTCTCGTTATTAGATTAGTTTGATATTCATGAGCCTGAAGTATAATTTTATCCGCTTCTTCCATTTTTTTATAAGCTTCTTCAAATTTATTTTCTTTTGCAAGCCTTAAGGCTTCGTATGCTAAAGATTTGCTCTCTCCAGCCAAACCTATAATTGGAAAAACATTTTCTTCCATAAATTTTTCGTCATTTTCATTCATATTTATTTTATCCTTAAAAATTATTCTTTAATCTTAAATCTTTGAGCGGGTTTAATATAATCTAGCAAAAATAAATATTCTTCACATATATGCCCTACGATATTTGTTCTTCCCGTATTTTTCATGTCTTTCAAAGCTATTTGCAGCTCGCCCGCATAACTTCCATATTTTGAAGAATCGATAAGTATGTCGCCTCTTTTTATATTTTCTACGGCGTTAAATAAATTAAATTCTTTTCCCTTATATTTATCTCTTGGATTTGAAGACCTTATAAAATATTCTGAAGCGTCAAGTCTATTTTGATGCAATTCTTCAAGAATTATTTTCTTTTCTGTTTCGGGAATATCTTTAATCAACTTCGCTTTAAAAGTTATTAATCTTTTATCCAAATCATTTAACTTCTTAAAAGAATCTTCGTTTGCATAGCAATTCGCAATAAATACGGCATCAACTCCTAAAGAAAATAAATCCATAGCTTGAATTTCTATAGGCATATTTCTATGTTCTTCCAATGAGCAAATACCGTCATCTACTTGCCAAGGTCCAAAAGTTCCTTCTTGAGCGTTTACGAAAGCCGAAGAACTTATAGAATATTTTTTAAAACGATTCAGACTACTTTTAAATAAATCTCTATTAAATCCGCTATATGCATGAGGATAGAAATTATAACATCCTATTAAATTGTCTGTATTTGGAAAATAGCTCATTATTGTATCTAAATAAGGTTTGTCTGCGCTCATATTTAATTCTATTTTTAAATCGTAATCGTTATAAGTCATTAAGCTTTCTTCGTTGCCGCTAAAACCTAAATCGAGTCTTATAGCCCAAGCTCCTAATTTATAAAAAAAACTTAAATCGTCATAAGATATATTTAAATATTTAAATACGGCTGGCGAAATATCCAAAGTAGTTTTTATTCCTCTGTCTTTGGCATAATTTATAATCTCGCTAAATTCTTTTATTATATCTTCTTTAGAATTTTGAACAGAAAGAAGGCACATAAAACATCTTGTAAAACCATATTTTGAAGCCAAATCTATATAGGATTTATTATCTTCCATTTTTGAATGAAACGGATAAACGGAAATTCCCAACTCTCGCATAAAATCAATTCCTCAAAATATTATTTATTTTATTCTACTTTTAGATTTAAAGCAAAATCTAATATTTTTTCGCCATTCATCATTCCGTAGTCTTTGAAGTCGATAACATCCAAAGGTTTATTTTTTTCTTTAGCTTTAGCCTGCAATTCCGCTTTCTGATATTTCACTTGAGGACCGAGCAAAAATATATCGTAGCTATCAAGTAATTCATAAAACCTTGCCGTGCTTACCGCCTCTATTTCCGCTTCTATATTTCTTTTTTCTGCAGACTCTTTCATCTTTTTTACAAGCATACTTGTAGACATTCCTGCCGAACATAATAACAAAATCTTTTTCATAATTTTTATGCCTCTTTATATTTTATTTTTTAATTTATATATTAATTATATATAGTTTATTATAATAAATCAAATAGCATAAATTTAAAAAATTATTTGACTTTATTATTATAATAACCTATTATTTTAAAAAAAGTAAAATTATAAAATAGAGGTTTTAAATTATGCCATTTAGAGAAGATTTTTTATGGGGCGGAGCTACGGCTGCAAATCAATGCGAAGGCGGATTTGATAAAGGCGGAAGAGGTTTGGCAAATGTCGATGTCGCTCCTTATGGAAAAGATAGATTAGCCGTTATAACGGGAAAAATGAAAATGTTTGATTTTGATAAAGAACATTTTTATCCTTCAAAAGACGCTATAGAAATGTATTCGCATTACAAAGAGGATATTAAACTTTTTGCAGAAATGGGTTTTAAAGTTTATCGTATGTCTATCGCTTGGAGTAGAATATTTCCTAAAGGAGATGAAGATAAACCAAACGAAGAAGGCTTAAAATTTTACGAAGATGTTTTTAGAGAATGCTTAAAATATAATATTAAACCTTTGGTTACAATTACGCATTTTGACTGCCCAATGCATTTAATTAAAGAATACGGAGGATGGAAAAACAGAAAAGTTATAAAATTTTACGAGAATCTTTGTCATGCGATTTTTAATAGATATAAAGGACTTGTAGAATATTGGCTTACATTTAACGAAATAAATATGATATTGCATGCGCCTTTTATGGGAGCGGGATTATATTTTGAAGAAGGAGAAAACGAAGAGGAAATTAAATATCAAGCGAGCCATCATGAATTAGTGGCAAGCGCCATAGCTACAAAAATAGCTCATGAAGTCGATAAAAATAATAAAGTCGGTTGCATGCTTGCGGCTGGAATTTATTATCCTTATTCTTCAAAACCTGAAGATGTTTTAGCCGCTCAACAGAAAAATGACGAAATGTATTTTTTTGTAGATATTCAAGCGAGAGGAAAATATCCAAACTACGCTTTAAAAAAATTTGAAAGAGAAAATCTTAATATAAAAATTGAAAAAGAAGATTTGGAATTATTAAAAAAATATACCGTTGATTTTATTTCTTTTTCTTATTATTCTACAAGATGCGCCGCCTTCGATATGGGAAAACATGCAAAAGGACATGAAAAAGACAATATAATGAAAGATATAAAAAATCCCGAATTAAAACAAACCGATTGGGGTTGGACTGTGGACCCTTTGGGATTGAGAATAACTTTAAACGATATATACGACAGATACCAAAAGCCTATGTTTATTGTAGAAAACGGATTAGGCGCTTATGATAAAGTTGACAAAAACGGATATGTAGAAGACGATTATAGAATAGATTATTTGAGAGAACATATAAAAAATATGAAAGACGCCGTTGAGATTGACGGAGTCGATTTGCTTGGGTTTACGACTTGGGGACCTATAGATTTAGTTTCTGCGGGAACGGGAGAGATGACGAAAAGATACGGTTTTATATATGTTGATAGAGACGATTTTGGAAACGGAACTTTAAAAAGAAGCAGAAAGAAATCTTTTTATTGGTATAAAAAAGTTATAGAATCCAACGGAGAAGATTTAGAGTAAATCTTAAATTAATTTATTATTATATTCAATCTTTACAATTAATAAATATAAAATATAATTTATTTAAAATTAAGATTGGATTAAATATTATAAATGGATATACTTGAAAATGTCAGTTTAGTTCAAAGAGAGGCGATACTTCATCGCGGAAGTTCTTTGCTTTTGCTTGCTGGAGCAGGAAGCGGAAAAACTTTAGTTATAACGAGAAAAATTGCATATTTAATAAAAGAATGCGAAGTTCCGCCCGAAAAAATAATGGCGGTTACTTTTACAAATAAAGCCGCTAACGAAATGAAAAATAGAGTTTGCGAACTTTTACCGGAAATAAAACCTTATAGATTATTTGTTAAAACTTTTCACTCCGCTTGTTTGAGAATACTTAAAGAAAACGCTCATTATATAGGCTATAAATCTGATTTTATAATTTTAGATGAAGGCGATAAATTATCGATTATAAAAAAATTAATGAAAGAAAACGAAGTTCCTAAAAGAATAGCCCCGAAAGGAATAATAAAATTTATATCGTCAATAAAAAACGAACTTGAAGATAGCATTACTTATGACAGACATATTTTTGAAGATATTTATAATAAATATTTGGAATACGAATTAAAAGAAAATTTAATGGATTTTGACGACCTTATATTATATACGATAAAATTATTTGAAAAAGAAAATTCTATTTTAAATTATTATAGAGAAAGATTTAAATATATTTTAGTCGATGAATTTCAAGATACGAATCCGCAGCAATACAAACTTATAAAATTATTGACTAAAGACGCGGGAAACGATTTAACGGTTGTCGGAGACGATGACCAAAGCATATACGCTTTTAGAGGAGCTACGATTGTAAATATTCTTAATTTTGAAAACGACTTTCCAAATACAAGAATAATAAGACTCGAAGAAAATTATAGATGCCCAAGAGATATTGTCGAAGCGGCTTTAAGCGTAATAAAAAATAATTCTCAAAGACATAAAAAAAATGTTTTTTCAAATAAAGACGGTAAATATAAAATTGAAAATTGGATTTGCTACTCTGATTTGGACGAAGCTAAAGAAATAGTTGAAGAAATAGAAAGGCTTTTTGATTTAGGATTTGAAGCTAAAGATATAGTAATTTTATTTAGAACAAACAGCCAATCGAGAGTTTACGAAAAAGAATTATTATCTCATTCTATTAATTACAAAATATTGGGCGGAGTCGGTTTTTACGAAAGAATCGAAATAAAAGATTCGCTTGCTTTTTTAAGATTAATGACGGGATTTAAAGATAATTTCAGTTTTAGAAGGACGATTAATACTCCGCCGCGTTCGATAGGAGAAAAAAGTTTATCTAATTTTGAGGATTTTGCTAATTTAAGAGGATTAAGTTTATACGATGCTATTGATTATATTGAAGAGTCTTCATTGTCTAAAAAAGCTTTAAATAATATAAAGGCTTATAAATCAATTATAGAAAATTATTCTAATAAAATAAAAGAAGATACGGAGATAAACTGCGGAAATAATATAGAAGAAATATTTTTTAATTTTTTGAAAGATATTAATTATTTTTCTATATTTAAAAGCGATGGCGAGATAAGAATGGCTACGGCAAACGACAATATTAAAGAACTTTTTAGAGCTTATTACGATTATAGAGATAACGAAAATAACGGTTCTATAAATATGTTTTTGGAAGAGATATCTCTTTATAGAGACGCTTCAAATAAAGAAAATATAGACGCTATAACTTTAATGACTGTTCATAACGCTAAAGGTTTGGAATTTGAAGTCGTATTTATGACGGGAATGGAGCATAGCGTTTTTCCTCATTATTTTGCTTTGGAAGATGAAAATGGAATTGAAGAAGAGAGAAGACTTTTTTATGTGGCTATAACGAGAGCGAAAAATAAACTTTATTTAACTTATTCAAAACGAAGAAGAGTAAATACGGGAATAGCCGAGCAAATTCCGTCAGCTTTTTTAATTGAAATTCCAAAACATTTGATAGATATTAAAGAAAAAAATTCTTATCGTTATAACAGCAATAATTATATTGAAATAGACGAAGACGCTTTTGATTATTGATTTATTTTTATATTTCTATTTTTTATTAGTATATTATAATATTATTAGTTTGATTTTTATTAAAGAGTTGAGAGATGATTTTTTATATATTAACTATAGTATTTTTCTTTTATGTAATTTTTATTGCAATAAAAATGCTTCTTGAAAATAAGCCTCCATATTCTTTTATAGCTTGGCTTACGGTTTTAGTTTTTCTGCCTTATATCGGCGCTATATTTTATATTTTTTTAGGAATGAATTGGAAAAAGTCTAAAAAGAAACTTTCTGCAAAATTGCCCGAAGATTTGCTAAAGCGTCATTTTTCCCCATTGCTTGAAGAGCAAATAAAAATAATGAATAGTATGGAAGGACTTTATGGCAAAAATGAAAATTTAGTTAAACTTGCAATAAAAAGCGGATATTCTCCTATAACAGTTCAAAATGAAATTTCTATATTCGATAATGGCGAAGAGCTTTTTAATAATATAATTAATGATTTAAAATTAGCCGAAAAAACAATACACATGGAATATTTTATTTGGCGAAGCGATAAACTAGGAAAAAAAATAAAAGATATTCTAATAAAGAAAGCGGAAGAAGGAGTCGAAGTCAGATTAATATTTGACGGAGTCGGCTCAATGTTAAGAATAAGTAGAAAATATAGAAGAGAACTTAAAAGAAACAAAATAAAGTTTTTATATTATCATGACCCTTTTTCAATATTTTGGACGAGATTCGTTAATTATAGAAATCACAGAAAAATCGTAGTCGTTGACGGAGTGGTTTCGTATATGGGAGGTATGAATTTAGGGCAGGAATATATTGACGGCGGAAAAAGATTTTCTTCTTGGCGCGATGTTCATTTAAGAATTGCGGGAGATTCTTGCAATTTAATTCAAAATATTTTTATTTGCGATTGGCATAACGCGGGAGGAAAGGATTTAGATTATGTTTTAGAAAATAAACTTGACGATAAATATTTAAATGAAATGAAAAATTTATTTCCTCAATCGATAACTGAAAAATATTTACCTGTTCAAATTCTCTCTTCAGGTCCAGATTCAAAATGGGATACTATTCAAAAAGTTTATTCTAAAATGATAGAAGAAGCAAAAGAAAGCGTTTATATAGAAAGTCCTTATTTTGTTCCAGACGATGGATTTTTACAGATTTTGGAAAACGCGTCTTTATCGGGAGTTAATGTTAATTTAATGATAACGGGAAATCCCGATAAATTATTAGCTTGGTGGGTAGCTCAAACTTATTTTGAAACTTTGCTTAAAGCTGGAGTTAATATTTATTTATATAAAAAAGGTTTCTTGCATAGTAAATTTTGCGCTATAGACGGAAGCATAGTTTCATGCGGAACTTGTAATATGGATGTTAGAAGTTTTTATTTGCATTATGAAATGAACGCCGTTATTTACGATTCGGAAATTTCAAAAAAATTTGAAGCGATATTTAAAGAAGATATTTTAAACTCTCATAAAATAACATTGGAAGAATATTCAAAACAGCCCGTTCTTGTGAGATTAAGAAATTCCGCTTGCAGAATAATCGCCCCCGTCTTATAATAAATTATTATTGACAAATAAGACTTATTATAGTATCATTATAAATAATTATTTTTTAATGAATATTATTTTAAATTATTAAGGAGTTAATAAATGGCAGTTCCAAAACATAGAAAATCGAAATCAAAAACAAGGTCGAGAAAAGCGGTTAATGAAAAAAGATTTTTAGGCTCTTTGTCTATATGTCCTCAATGCGGAGCGGAGAGAATGCCTCATAGAATTTGTCCAGAATGCGGTTTTTATAAAGATAGAGTTATAAAAGCGCCTAAATCTCAAAACGAAGGTTAATATTCGGGAGTTTTAATGAATTTAGCTATAGATGTGGCAAGCGGCGAAAAACCTACCGAAGAATTGGTAGACGGCGCTATAAAGTCTTTATTTTTAAATGACGATGTTAATTTAATATTAGTAGGAAAAGAAAAAAGTATTTTAAGAACTTTATCAAAATTAAAATACGATAGAAATAGAGTAGATATAAAACATACTAATCAAATTATAGATATGAACGAAAGTCCAGCATCGGGAATAAAACATAAAAAATCCGCTTCAGTTCTTATTGCCGCTCGATTAGTTTCAAATAAAGAAGCGGATGGTTTTTTCTCGCCTGGAAATACGGGCGCTACTTTAGCTGCGGCATTAACGGAAATAGGAAGACTTAAAGGCGTTATGCGTCCTCCTTTGGTTTCAACGCTTCCTAAAATAAGCGGAGAATTTTGCATGATGGATATGGGCGCAAATGTAGATTGCACGCCCGATTATATCGCTCAATTTGCCGTTATGGGAAGAGTTTTTGCTAAAAGATTTTTGAAAATTGATAATCCAAGAGTTGGGCTTTTAAATATTGGCGAAGAAAATAGCAAAGGAAACGCGGAAACAAAAAAGTTTTTTGAAAGACTCGAAAAATTGAAAAAAATTAATTTCGTTGGAAATGTTGAGCCTAACGATATGTTAAAAAGCGATTTAGCAGATGTCGTAATTGCGGACGGATTTAACGGAAATATCGTATTAAAAACTATGGAAGGCACGGCTTCTCTTATGGTTAATTTGCTTAAAACCGAAATTAAAAAAAATCCAATTAGTATTATGGGCGGACTTATGATGAAACCCGTTTTTAATAGTTTAAGAAATCAAATGAGTTCGGATTCTGTAGGTTCGGCTATACTTTTAGGATTAAACGGCGGAGCTTTTGTCGGACATGGAAAAACAGGCGGAAACGGAATTAAAAATGCCGTTTTGAATATGTATAATTTTTTAGATGCAAAAATTAATGAAAAAATAGCGAAAGAACTTTATGATTCTGGAGTAAAGAGAAGAATTTTTTAATAAATTTAAATAAAGGTAATTTATATGGTTTATATAAAATCTTGCAAAGGCTTGTATAAAAACGAAAAAACTAAAATGCCCGCTTCCGATTTGGTATTAGAACCCGTTAAAGAAGTTATTAAAGGCATGGACGCTCTCGATATAGACGGAATAATATGCGCGACTATAACTAAAGATTATGTTTATCCTTCGGCGTCTTGTATGCTCGGAGGAAAAATAAAGGCTAAAAATGCATTTTGCTACGATATAGAAAGCGATTTTACGGGATTTATAAGCGCTTTAAGATTAGCTTATTCATTTGTAGAAAGCAAAAGATATAAAAATGTATTGGCGGTTTCTTCAGAATCTTTTTATATATGCGATGATAAAGATAGATTTAACGATGCTAGCGTCGCCGCTTTAATTACGAGCGAGAAATCAAATATTCAAATAGATTTTATCGATTCTACTACGGACGGTTCGGCTTTAGAAAATTGCTATATTCCTATGGGCGGAGCCGTTAAACCTTATACAAGAGAAGGAATTATAAATAAAGAGCATTTTATATATATTAAAGACAATAAAATATTTGAAGAAGAAGCTAAAAAATCCGCTTTATATGTAAAAGAAACTTTATCAAAAAATAATATAGAGATAGATTATTATATTCCTTCGTATTTCAATAAAGAATCTTTTGATAATTTTGCAAATAATTTATCGGTTGATAAAAATAAAATATATTCTAAAATGGAAAATTCAAATTCTTCTTTAAGCGCGACTTCGGGAGTTGCATTTTATATGGCTTTAGAAGACGGAAGTATAAAAAATAATAGCAAAGTCGCTTTATGCGGATTTGGAAGCGGTTATACAAAAGCGCTCGCCGTTTTTTCAGTTTCTTAAGGAGTTTAACTATGAATAAAAAATTATTATTTATAATTATTTTGATTTTTGGAATAATCGCATGTTCGGAAAAATTTAATTATGGCGGTTTAAATGACGATAAAAAAATTATAAAAGCTATAGAAAATAACGATATTAAAACCGTTAAATCAATTTTGAAAGAAGGAAAAATTGATATTAATAAAATACATGAATTTTCAAATATCTTTGAACTTAATAACATTACAAATACGGAAAAATACACGGCTTTAATTAAATCGGTTCAAAAAACAAATTATGAAATAAGCAAACTTTTAATAGAAAATAACGCCAATGTTAATATTAAATACGAAATTAAATCGCTTCCTTCGGAACAATATTTAAAATTAACGGCTTTAGAAATTGCCGCGGAAAGCAACGATTACGAAATTGTTAAACTTCTTGTGGATAGCGGAGCGAATGTAGATGAAAATTCTTATTTTACAAGAGATTCTTTTGAGGAATATAAAATTTTTACTTTAATGACGGCTTGCGTAAACGGTAATCTTGAAATGGTAAAATTATTTATAGAAAACGGAGCGGATATAAACTCTAAAGGTTTATTAGGAGACGAAACGGCTTTAATAATAGCCGCTAATTCGGGCAAAAAAGATATAGTAAAATATTTGATAGAAAACGGAGCGGATGTTAATGCTAAATGTTCCGTTTATAAATATACTGACGGCTATACGGCTTTAATGTATGCTTCCACAAGAGGATATTACGAGATTGTAGAAATATTATTAGACAATAAAGCTGATATTAACGCGACTACCGATTTAGGCAGAACGGCTCTAATGGAACTTCTATTAGGTTTTATGAATGGTTTGCCTGAAAGTGGATTATACGAAACCGTTAAAATTCTTATAGATAGAGGAGCGGATATTAAGATAAAAGACGAGGACGGAAAAACCGCTTTGGATTATGCTAAAGAGAAAGAACTTAAAGATATAGAAGAGTTATTAATAAATTCTTTGAATAAGTAATTTTATCGTGGTTGTTGGATTAATAAAAAATTATTTCTTTAATTATTATTTTAAAAGAAAGTCAAAGTTCATGTTTTTTTGATGACAAGAAAAAGTAAGAATAAATTTTTTGGTTACTTTATTAAATATTCGACTAATTTGTTAAAATATACAAAAATGAAAAAATATCATTGCAATAAATAATAAATAATATATGTTTTTATTATCAATGATTGAAATTTTATAAATTAAATATAAATTACGAGGACTTAAAAATGCAAGAGAAAATTAACGAACTTAAAAAGAGAAGAGAAAAAATAGAGTCCATAAGCAAAGAAAAAATAGAATCTCAACATTCAAAAGGAAAATTAACGGCAAGAGAAAGAATTTTACAATTATTAGATAAAGATACTTTTTGCGAAATTGACGCTTTTGTAGAGCATAGATGTTCCGATTTTGGAATGGAAAAAATGAAAATCGCAGGCGAAGGCGTTATAACGGGATACGGAAAAATTAACGGAAGACAAGTTTGCGTTTACGCTCAAGATTTTACGGTTATAGGCGGTTCTTTAGGGCAGATGCATGCGGCTAAAATTTGCAAAGTTCAGGATATGGCAATTAAACTTGGTTGTCCATGCATTGGAATAAACGATTCTGGCGGAGCGAGAATTCAAGAAGGAATTGACGCTTTAAGAGGATACGGAGATATTTTTTATAGAAATGTTCAAGCTTCGGGAGTTATTCCTCAAATATGCGTTATTATGGGACCTTGCGCGGGCGGAGCGGTTTACTCGCCAGCTTTAATGGATTTTATTCTTATGACTGATAAAACTTCAAATATGTTTATAACTGGACCTCAAGTAGTTAAAGCGGTTACAGGCGAGCAAGTAAACTCTGAAGAATTGGGCGGAGCTTTAGTTCATAGTCAAAAATCGGGAGTCGCTTCTTTAATGTTTAAAGACGAAAGAGAAACTTTAGAAGGAGTTAAAAAACTTCTTTCTTATATTCCGCAAAATAATTTGGAAGATACTCCTTTTGAAGAAACGGGAGATTTCCCAAACAGAAACGACAGCAAATTATCGAATATTCTTCCAGACCAACCTAATAAACCTTATGATATAAAAGATATTATTAAAAGCGTAGTCGACAACGGAGAGTTTTTTGAATTACAACCTTTATTTGCAAAAAATATAGTTATTTGTTTCGCACGCTTTGACGGAAAATCTGTAGGGATAATAGCAAATCAACCAAATGTTATGGCGGGAGTTTTGGATATTAACGCCGCTGATAAAGCCGCTCGTTTTATAAGATTCTGCGATAGTTTCAATATTCCAATAATTACTTTTGTAGACACGGCGGGATATTTGCCAGGAGTAGGACAGGAACATAACGGAGTAATAAGACATGGCGCAAAACTTTTATACGCTTATTCTGAAGCGACAGCGCCTAAAATTACTTTAATAATAAGAAAATCTTACGGCGGCGCTTATATAGCTATGTGTTCAAAACATTTGGGAGCGGATATTGTTTATGCATGGCCCACAGCCGAAATTGCAGTTATGGGACCAGAGGGAGCTGCGAATATAATATTTAAAAAAGAGATAGAAAACGCCGAAGATTCTAAAAAATTGAGAGCTTCTAAAATAGAAGAATATAAAAAAGAATTTGCAAATCCTTATAGAGCGGCAATTAGAGGTTATGTTGATGATATTATAGAACCTGAATATACAAGAAGTTATTTAATAAACGCTTTGCATCTTTTGGCAAGCAAGAGAGAAAAAAGACTTCCAAGAAAGCATGGAAATATACCTTTATAAAAAATTAATTATTTGAATTTTATTTTTAAGGAGAAAATAAATGGAACATAGCGGCGCTATTACAATATTTGGAATTATATCCGTTTTTATTGCGGCTTTAATTTTTTATGTTTTGGCAATATTTTTGGGTTTATTATTTAAAAACAGAAATGTAAAAGCGGAAGAAGAAATAAGCAAAGCTATTGAAGAGAGTAAAACTAAAGAGGAGGATTTGCTTGACGATACGGAACTTATCGCGGTTATAACGGCTTCAATATCCGCATACGCGGGGGGCAATAAATTTGTAATAAAATCTATAAGAGAATCTAAAACGCCAATTTGGGGAATGATTGATAGATTAGGCGATAATATTTAATAACAATTAAGAAATAAAATTAACAATAGGAGATATTATGATTAAACAATATAAAATAACGGTAAACGGAAAATTATACGATGTTTTAGTCGAAGAAGTCGGAGAAATTTTAGGCGGCGTTCAAGCTTCAAAAACTATTTCTACTTTTGTAAATACGGACAATGCAAATACAAATAATAATAATAATGAAAAACAAATTTCAAATAAACCGCAAGATTCTATTCCTATAGACGAAAATGCAATCTCTATTAAAGCGCCAATGCCTGGGACAATTTTATCTTTTAATGTTTCGGTTGGCGATACGGTTTCAGAAGGGCAAGTTTTAGCGATACTTGAAGCTATGAAAATGGAAAACGAATTAGTCTCGCCAGCTTCGGGAAAAGTAAAATCGATTCATGTCGAAAAAGGCTCTTCGGTTGTTGAAAATCAAATAATATTACAAATAATTTAAGGCTCATTTATGAATAAAATTTTAGGTTTAGATTTTAATAATTTATTTGCAGGATTTTATCCGCCGTCTTTCGCTCAAATTATAATGATGCTTTTGGGCGCTTATTTAATATATATGTCGATTTACTATAATAAAAAGCCTTTGCTTCTTCTTCCTATGGGCGTTTCAATATTGGCTTCAAATATGCCTTTGCCTAAAATGACAACCGAAGTTATAAACGGTTTTTTAGGATTTATATTTAGCGGAGCGGATTCGGGAGTTTATTCTATTTTGGTATTTTTTGCCGTTGGAACAATGATAGATTTGGGACTTATTTTAGCGGACCCGAAAAATTTCTTTATAGGAGCAAGTTCTCAAATCGGAATATTTATAATTTTTTATATAATGAGTTCTTTTGGCGAGCATTTAAATTTGGGAGATAATATCGCGGCTGCAACTTCAATTATAGGAGCGGCTGACGGTTCTTTAGCTATGTATATGGCTTCTTTAATTGCCGAGACAAGATATTTTGCGCCAATAGTTATAGCTTCTTATTTGTATATGGAATTATTGCCAATTCTACAAATGGGAGTGACAAAATTTTTAACAACTTCTAAAGAAAGAAAAATTTCTATGTCTTATTTAAGGCATGTTTCAAGAGGAGAGAAAATTATATTCGCCGTTATATCTATGGGATTTTGCGGAATATTTTTGTCAAACGCTTTTCCTTTAATTGCGGCTTTATTATTTGGAAGCATATTAAGAGAATCCGATATAATTAAAAATTTTTCCGTTAATTTGCAAAAATCTTTAAACGGAATTCTTACAATGTTTATAGGAATTGCAATAGGTTCGTCAACTACCGCCGAAACTTTTATAACATTTAATACGATTATTATATTTTTATTTGGTTTGCTTTCTTTAATATTAAGCACCGTTATTGGAATTCTTACTGCAAAGATAATGAATATTTTAACAAGAGGAAAAGTTAATCCAATTATTGGTTCTGCAGGATTAAGCGCTTTTCCTATTCCCGCTTGGGGCGCGCATATTTATGGACAAGAAAATAGTTCTTCAAATTGTCTACTTTTGCATGCTATGGCTGTAAATATTTCGGGAATAATTTCGGGCGCTATTTCGGTTGGAATATTATTAACTTTCTTTCATTAATAGAATAGATAAAGTTTATTTGTAAAAAAATGCATTTCTTTATTTAAATTTATTTGATTATGAATTATAATATTTAAATAATAAATTAATTAAAAATATTTTATGAAGATAAACGATTTAGTTTCTATATTAGTTCCCGTATATAATATAGAAAAAAATATAGAAAAAAATATTAATATTCTTATAGAAAAAATTTCTCCGTTTATAGAAAATTTTGAAATAATAATTTCAGACGATGGAAGCGAAGATAATTCAAAAAAAATTATAGAAAAAATATGCAAAGAAAATAAAAATATTATAGGCGTATATTCAAAAGAAAATCATGGAAAAGGAAACGCTTTAAAAAGAGCATGCGAAATTGCAAAAGGAAAATATATTATATTCTGCGATGGCGATATGGAAATAAATCCTTCGCAACTTGAAAACTTTTTTGAAATAATGAATAAAGAAAACGCCGATATTGTAATCGGTTCTAAAAGGCATAAAGATTCTATAGTTAATTATTCTAATATAAGAAAAATTATTTCTTTCGTATATTTTATGTTCGTTAAAATATTTTTTAATTTGCCAATACAAGACACTCAAACGGGATTAAAATTATTTAAAAGAGAAGCGATAATAAATATTTTTCCAAGAATTTTAGTTAAAGCTTTCGCTTATGATTTGGAAGTTTTAGTCGCTTGCAATTCAAACGGTAAAAAAATAGTATCCGCTCCCGTTATAGTTAATCCTAATAGACATTTTGGTTTTATAAAATTAAGCGTTCTTTGGAAAACTTTTATAGATACTTTGGCAATTTTTTATAGATTAAATATAGTTAAATTCTATGAAGATTTATTTGAAGAATTAAAATTAAACTCGCTTGTAAGTATAATAATTCCTTTAAAAAAAATAAACGATTATATAAAAGAAGAAACTGAATATTTGATTGAACAAACTTATAAAAATTTTGAAGTTATTATACTTCCAGATTCTTTTTCAAATGAAGAAATTGATTTAGAAATTTTTAAAGATAAAAGAATAAAAATAATTGAAACGGGAAATATTCCGCCTGCATTAAAAAGAGCGAAAGGAGTTGAAATTTCAAAAGGAGAGATTTTAGCGTTTTTAGACGATGATACTTATCCCGAAAAAGATTGGCTTAAAAATTCTTTAAGAGCTTTAGAAACTAAAAAGATAAACGCGTTAGGCGGACCCGCTATAACTTCGCCAAAAGATAATTTTTCAAAACAAATTAGCGGACTTATTTATAGTTCTACTTTAATGAGCGGAAAGCATAGAGCGAGATATATTCCATGTAAAGTTCAATATGTTAGAGATTTTCCAAGTTGCAATTTTATTATAACAAAAAAACTTTACGATAAAGTCGGCGGTTTTAATAGCGAATATTGGCCTGGCGAAGATACGATTCTTTGCAATAATATAATGAAAGTTAATGAAAAAATATTATATACTCCCGAGATGCAAGTTTATCACCATAGAAGAGATTTATTTTTTGGACATTTCAAACAACTTAAAGGCTACGCTTGGCATAGAGGTTATTTTGTTAAAAAATTCGGCGGAAATTCTTTTGAATTATCGTATTTTATTCCTTCAATATTTTTATTATGGACAATTATTTTGCCAATTCTTTTAATTTTCAAATTTCCAATTTTTATAAATAATTTAATTCCCGCTTTTAATATAAATATAATAAAATTTGTTTTATTTATTCCGCATATTTTATATTTTATTTGTTTAATTATAAGTTGGATAAGTTCTTTTTCTTTAATTAAAGGATTTTGCAAAATAATTGGAATATTTCTTTCTCATTTTGTTTATGGATTTTTCTTTATTAAAGGGTTTTTTAAAGGTTTAAAATCATAATTTTTAAATAAAATTTTTCAATAAAATTGTTTAATTTTTTAAAAAAAATCAACTATATAGCAAACTATATATTTTTAAAAATCCTAAAATATGTATTAAATGTAGTATAAATTGATATATTTTATAAAAAATGATTAAAAAATTTAAAAAAATACAAAAAAAACGCTTGACAAATATTTTTTTATGTTGTATAATTTAAATATATGATTAAAATGAATATTATAAAATACGCTTTTGAGAACTCAACTCAACTCAACTCAACTCAACTCAACTCAACTCAACTCAACTCAACTC
>OIYR01000585.1_pt1 | contig 20043 bp, 29 predicted proteins | sample 1588221 | NCBI WGS metagenome assembly OIYR01 (sample SAMN03283292) | human gut metagenome | biome: human-associated habitat; material: feces | host: Homo sapiens | place: Peru | collected 2012
CGAATAGTCATCTTCAAGTTGCAGCATTATCGCTACTTCTTCAATTTTTTCTTTAACAACTTTTGCTACCTTTTCAGTTTCTTTTTTAACTTCTTTAAATCTGATACTAGAAGATCATTATCAAAAGCAAATGGATGATCGTAGTTCGTTTTTACTCTTTCTTCCATTGTCTTATCACTTTGATCTTTGTAGTAATCATCTTGTTTAATGATTTTTACTCTATGACTGCCTTTAAAACGGTCATAGATAGATTGTGCGATAGAAGTCTTACCAGAAGCACTTCCACCTGCAATCCCAATAATGACAGCTTTATTTTCCATGGTTTACCTTCCTTCCCATATCATTCTCTAATACTGGATAATCAATTTCTACATAAAGTATTTCCATCGGATGGTTGGCTACTTCCACCAATTCATTATCTTCATTATAAATCTTATCAACAGTAAAATAAATATTTGAATGACTAGGAGAGAATATTTCTATCTTATCGCCCACCTTGAAATAATTGCGCTGTTCAATTTTCGCACGTTTAGATTCTTGATCATAACCTAAAACACGCATAACGAATTCCTGTGTAGGATGCTCATCTCTTAAGTTATAAAGCTGTTCATCTACACCAGGATTATCATAAAAGAATCCATGACAGAATGCTCTATTGGCTGCTTTTTGTAGTTCATCTTCATATTTCTTTGAATCTGTAAAGTGATCAGGATCAGCGCAATATGTATCAATGAGTTTTCTATAAGTAGATACAACTGTCGCAATATAATGGACAGACTTCATACGCCCTTCTATCTTGAATGAATCCACACCACATTCTATCAATTCACCAATATGATGAATGAGACACATATCCTTAGAAGACATAGTAAATGGGAAATCTTCATTAATAGATTGTCCATTCTCTTCTAAATCATAATACCATCTACAACTTTGTGAACAACCACCTCTATTGGCATCTCTTCTAGAATAGTAGTTAGATAACATACAACGACCACTATAAGAAATGCACATAGCGCCATGTATGAAGTATTCTAGGTCAATATCAGGGGCATTTTTTCTAATATCCTTCAAGTCTTCAAAAGTTGTTTCACGACCTAGTACGACTCGATCCATCCCCATATCTTCAAAGAACTTAACGGCAGATGAATTAGTCACTGACATCTGTGTAGAGACATGTACTTCTAGCTTTAAGTTCATACTTTTCGCAAGATTCATAATATATGGATCTGCCACAATAATAGCTGTAACACCTGCATCATCTAATGCCTGTAAGTATTCTTTAATACCTTCTAGGTTATCATGATGAAGGATGATATTACATGTAACATGGATTTTAGCACCATATTGATTCGCAAACTGTACTGCTTCTTTAATATCTTCTATAGAGAAGTTAGATGCCTGTGATCTTAAAGAGAATTCTTTACCACCAATAAATACTGCATCGGCACCATAAATAATAGCTGTTTTAAGCTTTTCTAGGTTTCCTGCAGGGGCAAGTAATTCTGGCTTCTTTACAATCACACGACGACCATCAATAACCTTACTTATTGGCTGCATCTTCTAGATCCCTCCTCTTTACATCTTCAAGACGATAAATTGTATCATCATATAAGAAACCTCGATCAAGAGGTTTTGAAATCTTTCTTAATAAAGGAAGATATTCTTTTACTTCTTTGTCATATGTACCTCTTTCTAGGGCTTTAAGACAATCACAATACATACTAGTGACTTCCACCGCTTCTCTTGGATCCATAAACATTGTTTCAATATAAAGGTAATCAAAGTCCTTTAATGTATTGAATAAGTCCAATGTATATAATCTAGATTTGCTGAAAACAGCCGTTCCACGAGTTGTTTCATATATATGACAAGGGAAATCCTGTCCACGTGGATTTATTGTAATAGCGTCTTTATTATGGCTTAATGTTGTATTACTTGCTGATTCATAGTTAGAGATCAAATGTCTTTTACTCATCATCATATACTGTACACCATGGCCTAAAACAAATAATGGCATATCACAGTTCTTACGTATTTCTAGCTGTTCCTTTAAAGATATTTCTTTAGAAACAAAAGCACCAGAAATACCATAATGAGATAAAGTATTCAGTGTACTTGAATTGGTATTAAGAGTTAAAGGATGATAAATCATCTTAAAATCATAACCCTTTTGATTCACCATACGTAATACACCAAAATCCTGGAAAATTAATCCATTGATTCCAATATCATGTAACGCATCAATATGCTTTTCTAATCCTTCTAGATCATGTTCATCATACATAGCATTCACATAAACATAAAGTTCTTTTGCCTGTTCTTTGATTTCTTTTAGTTCTTCAATAGAAAACTTCACCGGTGTCAAAACACTATAATCTGAACCAGCCATAATCAAAGAAACACCCATATCAACATAATCATGAAGATATCCACGATCATTTAAATTAATTGCGATTTTCATTGTGATCCTTTCTAGTAATGATACATAGACCATCACCTACCTGCACATAATGTGCATCATACTCTTCATTAGAGAAAATCCAGTCTTTAAAACGTTTGATTTTTCTTACAAGAGCACGTGTGTTTCTATTCTTAATATTTGGTATATCAAAAATCATGCCATGGAAATCAAGATTATCTACTAACACAAAACCATCTTCCTTTAAATAAGGAACATATTTTTCAAAGAAACGCTGATATTGCGCTTTAGCTGCATCAATAAAAAGACAATCATAAGGTGCATGATTCAACAATGTATCATCAAATTCTAATGCATCTTCATGATAGATTGTAATATTGTCTTCCTGATGGAAATCTTTAATATTTACAACTGCTTCCTGATAACGTGTATCATCTCTTTCAATTGTATCTACATGAAGCCCTTTGACATGAGTGGCCATCATTAAAGATGAATACCCAATGGCACTTCCAATCTCTAATACAGACTCTGCATTTTTCTTATTTAATTCATCAATAAGGTATTCAATACCTTCTTTTTGCATATATGTTAATAAAATAATTAAATCATTTTTTTGTATCATAATATATCCTTTCTAAATTAGTATTAAAGCAAGTCAATATTTAGTTCACTTGGTGAAGGTAAATAAGAATCATCTTCAACTTCAATATCAGTATCTATAGCTTCATTAGTGTTCTCTATATCTAACATAGGAGGCTCTGTAGGCTCAATTTCTTCTGTATTAAGATTTATATCAACATCATTCAAATCGCTCTCAGAAGTGCTTAAATCAGCTTCTGGTGAAGTTTTAGTATTAATATCAGTAATGTTTTCTTGTTTGATTGTAGATTCTTTCAATTCTTCATCTTGTTTTATATTTAAATCAATCTGTTCTTGAATAAGAGCTAAAACATCATTATTATCAATTACATTAGATAACAAAGACTTAACAATTTTTAATCTAATATTTACATCAGTAACATCTGTTAATATTTGCATTGTATTACTTATATTTTGTAATTTTGTATTAATATTAGCTATTTTATCAAGTTCTTCTTGAGTAATAGGAGGCTGCATATGAATAGTAAATTTATTAATATAATTATTCATGCCTCTATTAATTAAGAACATATTAACCATATCAGTAATTAATTGACATAAAACTGCTTGGATTCTTTTAACACTTTTACCATATCTTGATGAAATAATACTTAAAGATTGTCCACCATTAAAGCCTGCGCCATCATCTGTTATGCCAAAATAAGCTTTTGGTATTCTAGCTGAGCCATAAAATTTATTTTGAAAATACTCTAAGTCTGTTAATTGTTTAGGGTCTACGTTTTCGCCTACAGAACTTGTTGTAATTTGTCCTTGTGTTCCATGAACTGGTACATAAATAATATTTTCAACTGGTCCTGGATTTGTATATTCTCCCATTGATTTATTAATATTAAGAGAAGATTTTTGTTCTATAATGCTTTTAAGTCTTTGCATGTATTGTGATACTTGATTTTTAGGCATATCACCAACATCAACATTTAATATTCTAACAATAGAAGATTTAGTAATTCTACTTAATAAGACTGAATTTTCTAATAAACTTAATTCTCTCCAAACGTTAAATGAATTATATAAAAGTGGTAAGCCTCTTCTAACTTTATAAGTAGATTTAGTAGTATCACTATTAGAATCATAGTCATCATTATTTAAAAATATACTAATTTCTTCTGTATTTCTACCAGTATTATTTTCAAGACAAGCATGAGCAAAATCAGTAGCATCATAGACAGTTACATCTTGTCTTTTCATTTTATATGAAATCAAATAGTTAAATGGGTTAGTAGTATCTACATTTTGATTTGATGTAGTAGCTTGAATATAGCCTGCTGTTTTGCCAAATTTTGTAGCATCAAATATTTCAGCTGGATTAGGATACATTTCAACATGATAAACATATTTATCTTGACTACTATGTAATTTTAGAATAATATCTTCATTTAATTTATTTTTGTTAAAAATTAAATCTTGACCATAATCTGATTCTCTATAAAGTCTTAAATAAACATCACCATAAGTAATTAAAGAATGTGCCCAACTATAAATATATTTATTAACTTCTGTAGCATTTAATATATATGTTACATAATTTCCACATTTTTCATCATTTGATTCACACCAAACAGATTGACCTTTGTCATTAGTATTTACAACATCTTCTGTATAAGTTTCAATAATAGAAGAAACACTATCATCTTGCATCATTGTTTCAATTAATGAATATAATTGGTCTCTATTTTGAGCAACCATATTAAGTGATTCTAATGAAGATATATCTAAGTTAGTTGTTTCAACATTATCTAAAGCATTTAACATGTTTTTTTGTAAAGTTGATTCAGTATCTATGCCTATTTGTATTTCAGGATTAGGAACGCTTTTAATTTTTTTACCTATAATATTATCTTTCTTTGACATTAATTACTCTCCTTTTAATTATCATTAAATTTAGTCTACTAATAAATCATAAAATCTGTATAAGGATTAAATGTATTATTGTCATCTTCTTCTTGTGAGTTCTTATGTTTTTCATAAAACGGATTTAATTTATTTAATTCTTCTTCAAGATTAATACTTAATTGATTCATTTGATTTGCAGTAGTATCTTCATTAGCCTCAAACATAAGATTTAAACTCTCACTATAATCATAATTATACTCTTCAAAATGTAAAGAAGCATTATATAAACTACCTACAACGGCATCTATTTGGTCTTTTGAACCATAAGCACCATTTTCAGGGTGATTAATATGTCCATCTGCTTCACGTTCAAGTCCTAAAACTTCATCAGTTAATAAATCACATTTAGTATATACTTCAAGTCTACGTTCATATACAGTAGTTTTAAAATATTGATATGGAATACATACTTTACTAGGTGCTCTTTGTGAACTATCAGTGCCTGAAGATACAATTTGTTTATCTAAATTTTGAAGTCTATCTACTGATAATATACTTACATCAAAACCATCAGCTTGTAAGTTTTGTTGCAAATTAGCTGATTGGAATGTATCAGTTGTTATACCTTTTATATTAAATCCTTGGTCTCTTAGCCATTTAATAAAATTTCTATTTTTTTCAAATGAAATTTGATAGCCTTTAGGTGCTTCAATAGAAACAGAGAATGCTACTCTATAAAATAAATCTTTAGAAGAATCATCACTATTAGCTATTTTGCCTTTAATCCATACACCAGCAATACCAGTTTTATCTCCACTTGTAGACATATCTAAATGTATAAATAAAGGCTTAGATAGATAAGATTTATCTATAGTAGACATATCAAAATAATCTTTATATTGACTTTTATCATTAGGAGCATTACCGCAAGATATAATATCTTTAATAAATGGATTTTTATATGTTGTAGTTTTAATATCATTCCATCTAATACCAGATATAAATTTCATTGAATTAACAGTAGAAATACCTGCAATATCTGTTAAAGCTGTGTCTACATCTTCTAAGAAGTTTTGATAATAGCCAATAGGTACTTTTAATAAAGTATAGCCTTTTTGTCTATATTCATTAGCTTCTTCTTCTGTAGTATTTTTATTTAAAACTTCAGAAGCTAAAAATTTATTACCAATAGCAACATAAAATTTTTCAGGACTATCTTTATCATTTCTAATAACCCATTGAGGCTCATCAATAATTAAAGTAGTTTTATTTTCAGTTTTCTTTTTAGTTTCTATATATGTTTCAAGAAATGATTGTTCACTACGTTTAGATGAAGCAATTATTTGTAATGTAGGAAGTTTAGTTCCTTTCATAAAACGTGATTGCATACGAGCATCAACTTGAGATATTAAAGTTTTTTGTTTTTTCTTTAATTTTTCTATATCATTGCCAATACCAAAGTTACAATTATGGCTTATAATATTAGAAGTATTTGTTTTAATAATAAAATTATTATAAGGCATACAATTAACTACATCATAATAAGGTTTAAATTCATTAGAATTATGTTGTGTGATTTTTTTAACATTAACATTAACTTTATATATTATATATGTATTATCTATATTAGAATTTATAAGTGTAGGATTAGCTAATGTATCAGTTTCTAACAAATCTTTTGCATACTTATATGTACCATCTTTAAGTAAAAACTTATGTGTAGGTGTGCATTTAATAATTGTATTATCTTCAAGTTCAATTTCATAATAAGTATTCGTAGATGTAGTTTCTTGTACATAACAAGGTTGACTATATTCAGGACTTAATGTATTAGGATTAACAGTAATAAATCTTGTAAGAGTTTGTTCTTTTGCTAACTCTTCTATTTTTCTATATCCATGTTCTGTTAAAACTAATGTATCTCCAGCTAAGCATTCATCTGTAAAATTACAAAAAACAGCTCTACCTATAACATGATTATTTCTTGAACCAACAATTAATTCAATTCCTTTAAATGGTTGCCATTGAATATTGCTAGTACCTTTTAAATTACCATGAGCTAAAAACCATTCACTACTTTGTACTAATTGTTGTAATTTATCCCATGCGACACCTTTAGCAGCATCTAATGTGATATTAATTAATGAAAATGTTATTTTATCAATAGGTTGTAATCCATAATGTAAATAAGGGTCTTTTAAGCATAACATTCTATATAATAAATATAACATAGCAATTACAGCAACAAAAGATTTACCAAGACCTATAGCGCCAGTTAAAACTAAAGTGTTATAAGCTGTATCAACATTTGTAGGAAATAATTTTTTTAAGGTTTCTACCCAATACGGGAATACAGTAAACTTGCCTTCTTCATTAACTAAGCCTTTACCTAAATATTTAGGGTCAGTTAAAAATGTTTCAATATCAACTGGAATTTCTTCATAATCTTGATAAATTAAGTCATTAAAAAGCTTACTATTGCCTTCTTTACTATATTGTTTTAATATATTTAAGGCTAATGCTTTTTCTTTATCTGTAAGTTTATTTAAAATTTCTTGTTGTTTCTCTATATTAGTCATAACTCAAGATATTATCTCCTAGTTAAATATTCATATAATTTAGCAATATAATACAATTTATAAATATTTTTAATAATTATAAATATTTTAAACTAAAAAGAACTCTATTAAAGAGTTCTATATAAATAATTACTTTTTAAATTTATAAGTATGTCCAGGTTTAAATTGACCTCTACGTTTACCTAAAGCATTAGCAAGATTGATAATTTCAGGCTCATCTTCAAATGTATCTTTTGTAGTATCATCAACATCTCTTAAAGTTAATTGAACTGCTTTATCATAATTCATGCCATATATTTTAGGAAAGATATATTTAGCGTAGTTATATTCCATGTTATCTTTACAATAATAAATATAGTTAAGTATAACAGAACTAATTTTCATAATCCAGTCAATATTACCTAATACTAACATAACATGCTTACATCCACCGCCCTTAGTGTCATGAGGATTAGTTATATCAGAGGGTCTTATTTCAGGAAAATCACTACTATATCTTTGTTTAGTGGCATAAAAATTTTGCCTATATCGCCAGTCTGGGCAGTCACAGCTTACATAAACATCATCATTATTAAATAAATAAACTATAGCTTGATATATGCATTTAAATTCAAGTAGATTATTATTTTTTTCAACATTTTCTCTAATTTTATCTAAAATATTATCTATAGTTATTTGAACATAATAAATATTAGTTTCACCTTGTACTCTAATACTAAATTCAAGAATATTAGCTTTAAATAAAGCGTTCATATCTATTTTATTATAATCAGCATTAGTAGTTGCTATTTTAGATAAATTTCTTCTTGTATAACGATTAAGTTTAGCAAATTTAGGGTCTTTATATTTATCACTATTTTTAGTTTTATTTATTAATTCTCTACGAGTTTTCTCTATTAATAAATCTTCTTTAATATTTAAGGATTGTGTCATTATAGAAATAATCTCCTTTTAACTATAGTATCTTCTATTAATTTAGCGACCATTTCATTAATTAAAGAAGTTTAACTTTATTACTTAGTTTCTTTAGCTTTATCTAAAATATTAGCATAAATTTCACGATATAATTTATTTAAAGCTTTTAATTCGCTTTTATATTCAATATATTTTAAAGGTGATAATTCTACATCTAAGAATGATTCAAGACCACATGAATAATCATTAATATATTGAATAATATAATTAAATACTTTTTCATAATTAGTATAAGTTTCTACAGGTTTATTATTGTTCATTTAGCTTTTCCTTTTATATATATTATATGCTAGTTATAAATAAAAACGAGAACTAACTTTTACATTAGTTCTCTTAGGAGGCTATAATATATAAGGGCCATCATGGTAGGCTTGAATCAGAGGCGTGATAGGGACTATCATTAAATTTAGCTATACTGTATTTTTAAAATAGAGTAATAGGTGTAATAAGCTTTATATCATTTGATTCATTCTTATTAAGATTTAGTTCTATTGATGTATTTTTATAGTTTAAACGTTCTTTAGCAATATTATAATAAGCTTGATTTATTTCAAAGCCTATATAATGTCTATTTAATTCTTTAGAAGCAACAGGAGTAGTACCACTCCCCATAAAAGGGTCTAATACTATATCATTCTCATTAGAACTATTTATAACAAAATTTTTAATGATATTTAAAGGCTTTACAGTAGGATGCTTATATAGTTTCTTATCTTTAGCATTTAAAGGAGTTACATAGTATGTAAACTTAGTATCAAAACTGCCATATAGTTTTACGCCCTTTTCTCTAAAGAATAAACAATATTCAGTATCCGTTAAATATTTATTTCCACATGCTGGAATAGGATTTGTTTTGTGCCATGTAATAATATTATAATTACACTGATGATTTTCTACAAAATATTTTATTAGTGGTAGCACTTGTTTTTGTGAACACCATATATATATTGATTTTTTTTCATTACTCTACAAAGTTCATCTAAAACTAATTCAGAAAATCCGTCATTCATAGAATTAATATCGTTCATATAAGAGTAAGCATTTTTATTTTTATATTTATTATCATTTTTATTAAACAAGCCTGCTCCTGTGGTATCAATTTTATATGGAGGGTCAGTTATTACTAAATCAATTGAATTATTAGGTATTGTTTTTAATAATTTTAAACAATCACCACATTGTATAAAATTATAATTTACCATATTTAATCCTTTGTGTTTATTAAAGGCACAATATTTATTTGCCAAACGTCACATATATAATCAATGAGCATATCTTCATCATTCATATTAGTTAAGGTTGTAATAACTTCTTCATATCCATCCATATCAGCATATTCAATAGCTCTTTCTTTCCATCCTTGAGCTGTGTCTACTATACCTACGCACCAATTGGCGCCTTGTAAATCTTCAATACATTTATATAATTTATTTTTCATTTAGTTAAATCTTCTTCTATTTCTTGCCAGCCAAATGAATCACAATAATATTTATGTCCATCTAATTCAATAATATCACTTGTTGATAAACTATGGCCTTTAAAATCAGCTGGACAATCAGGATTTTCATGTTGAAATTTAATAAATAATTCATCTAAACTTGTATCGCTATCAATATTATCTTCATATACAGTGTCATAATCACTTAATTTAAAGCCCCATTCTTTAGCAAAATCATAAGGCATAAATCCATATTCTCTAGTGTTTCTTAATTGTAAAATTTTTAATTTCATATAATATTTACCTCTTGAATATATTATATCACCACTAACTACAAATGTCAAACGTTTTTTTATAAATTTTTTAAAATATTTTCAGGGGCGTCATTTGTATCGATATATTTAATGACACCATATTCTACACCATTAAGCCAGCGACAGATACAAGTACGTTGTTGAAACTTGATATTGGTGATTAATTTTTCTGTAGGAAGGTAGCCGGTGCTTTCTTCATATCTTACTTTTTGTTTTTCACATTTATCATCGCCTTTATAGCTATATTCTAAATAAACAAACTTAGCTGCTAAATAAACTCTCTTTGGCGTGATTTTAGTGATAGTCGCTTTCCATATAGTGTCTAAATCTTCATCAATTCCACTAAATACGGACCCAACAGCTATACTGTCTTTAATTGCTTGCTCTTTTGCTTCTGCGATTTCACCTGCTCTTTTAGTTTTAAGTCTTTTAAGTTCAGCATCTGCAGCATTGTATTCTTTAGTAGCTGGCATTTCAATACTTGCAAATAAAGTCTCAATCTCGTCAACATGACTTACTACAATAGACATCATTTGAATCTTACTTGTATATTCAGGTTCTGCCTTAATATCAAAAGAACCACAAGTACCGTAATTCATAGATAATCTTTGCACGCCATATTCTTTTGTTTTAAAATCATATTTACTGTCATAATTTAAAGTAAAGTTAGCTCCGAAGTATTCTGTATTATCAGCTTTTAATAAACTGATGTAAAGATAAAAGTGTCTAGGGCTTAAATTTGTGCTCATGCTAATCTTATAGTCTTTTAATAAAATTTTAAAATAGCTTTCAACTTTAACTATATTAGCATCATATTCCTCTTTCGCTCTGATACTTAATTCTTTAACTTTTTCAACTAATTCATTTGGTATTTCTGTCATAATCGTTATCTCCTCTTTACATTATTAATTATAACACAACTGGTTATAAATGTTAATACTTTTTTTAAAATTTGATTTAATTTTTTATTATATTAATATTTATGTCTTGTATCCCATTATGTTGAAATATTAGTTGATTTAATTTATTATTTGTTTTTTCACATAAATTAACTCTTCTCTACTAAAAGTCTAAGTTAACTCTGATGGGACGATGAAGGTCAATGTTCCATGGACAGATACTAATACACATCAGTTAATCAAAAGCTTAGTAACAACAGCAACTACCGCTCAAACATCTATCACTGAAACTATTGCTGACAGCGGAAATATTACTTGACATAAAATTTCTAAAACAGGCACATATAAAGATTTATTAAGTCGTCCATCGGTAAAAGTCAATGACACAATCTTAGAAATTAGCGGTTTCTAAAAATAAATAAATAAAATAAAAGACTCTATATTATTTAGAGTCTTTTTTACATAAGCCATCTAGTTGTATAATTAAAGAATCAATTTCTTTTATTTTTTCTTTAATCTCATGTTTTTTATTGTCGTCTTCCTCATCTTCCAATAATTTAATGTACAAATCTTTTTTATATAATAAAATATCTTTTGCACTAATTCGTGCTGGTTTATAAAGAGCTGCAAATTTTTTTATTTGGTCATAAGTTATTGCTTCTCTCTTGTGTTCAGCCTTTAGTTTCATCTTATTACTCCTTTGTCCCTAGTTTACCACATTTATTATCTAATTTACCCCATTTATCAAAGTATGATATTGCTAAAAGAATCTCTTTATCCTGTTCGGAACAATTTAAAACTCTTCTTACTTTTTTTCTTTTTTTCAATTCTGTCATTGCTTTAAAAAAGTCCATTATTTCTTTCCTCTCGAATAAGGATTCTTAGACATTTCTTTTAAAACTTTTTTGCGGACATCAATTGTTACCCAGTGGTTTAAAATTTTATAGGCTTGTTCTGGGTGAACTGAAATTAAAACATATAAATTTTCGTACTTATCGAAAACTTTCATCATATTCTGCGGGGCTTTCTTTAATGGTGTAATTCTTTCATTGTCTTCAAAAGCCCAACCAAAAGAACCATAGTCAGCCGAATTATCAACATTGTAATCACTTAGCTCTGCAGGATTTTCAAAAATAAATAAATTACTAATATGTAAAGCATAGCCATCTTTTTGTTTTAAATAAGCATCCAGCTTATCAAAATCCATACCACATTTATTCGTTAAATCATAAAATTCTGGACTTGACCGAGTAGAGTCGACTAAAGAATAGTAAGGGTCTTTTTCAATGGTAGCTATAAGATTATTATTATGTTTGTCACAGACATCGAGTTGATGATATCTTCTATATTTAATTTTTTCTGTTTCTATATCACAGCTAGCTACAATTTTACCGTTTAGTATATTTCCTGAACCAATAAAATCTTCAACAGACTTTTTGTTAGTTCCAATCATATAATCAGTATAGCAATTATCATAATAGTTAGCTGCGCCTAATATCAGACCAGATTTAGTACATTATAATAATGCTTTAATTCTATTTGCTTTCATTTGTCAATTCCTCCTCTGTAAATGTCCAGGTTTTTCCATAATCTTTTTGATGAAGCCAAACTTGATATCAAATAGTATACAATCTATTATACGAATTAAGATTATCTTTAGTAACAAAACCATTTTCGGTTTTAATCCAAACATACCCTTGTTTATCTGCTTTATCCCAAAGCTCTTCTTGACCTGGAGTCATACTTAATATTCTTTTATGACTCATAAAATATCACCCTCTCCTTTATCTATATGTCTTTATTTATTTACTCTCGTGAAATGGTCTGGGCATTCAGATTCTACATCCATTAATAATTTATTAATTTCAAGTCTAAGTCTATGAAGTCTAGCTTTACTAATGTTAAAATATTCTTCATCACTATAGCTAATAATAGTTTTCTTTAATTCGTCTTTATACTCTTGAACTAAATAGTCTAATACATTTAATTTATTAGTCATTTTTCTATTCCTCCGGCAAAGAAGCTACATCTTCAAATTCATAGATTTTATATCCATGTTCTTTATAGTAATCAATAGAACAATATAAATATTTATTAGAATAACAAGTATTTTCTTTTTTTACATACCAACAATTATTTTCAGTATATCTAGTGCCATCGCACCATCTTTTACCTATTTTATCAAAAGCTTTACATAGCTTAATAGCATCTTCTTTAGTTTTACAATGAATAGCTAGGTTTTCTTTGCTTTTAAAAAATTGTTTTAATTTTATTTTTCTTTTTTCTCTGCCATTCCTATCATCATAATCTTTAATATATTTATAGAGAATATCAATTATTTCATCAAGTCTATCAAAATTAGCATTAATAAAATTCTTTTTGTCAATCGTTCCGTAATAAAATAGATTAATAAAATCAACTTTTGTTTTATCTGAACTTTTGAAAAAGCTTCTTAAACAGCTAATATCTTGCTCACAAATGAAATTGCTTAAAACATTTTCACGAAGCAACTGTTTTTCAACTGTTTCAACCATTCCCCAACTTTGAGCTTTAATTGCTAATTTAAGCATTTTTTGAATTTTTATTAAATTCATATTATTTATTTTTCCTTCATATCTTTTTTTATTATATTATTTATGTAAAAACTTTTTCTAATATTATTATGTTATTATTTATCTTCTTGCAAATCAAAATATTCTTCTTTAATAAAAGAAATAATGTTTTGTTTATTTCTGGCAATGGCTTCATAAGAATAATTGCCTTTATTACCAGCAGGAACAATTGAGTCCCTAAAAAGTTCATCTAATAAAAAATAAACCATTTCTTTTAAAATATCAATATTATCCATGCTTATATTGTCTGCATTAGTCTCTCCATGCCAACTAGTATTAGGAGTAAGTCTCGCTAATGCTTCTAAAATAAAGTCTTTATCTTCCATTAATTTTAATCTCCTGTATATTCTTCTTGGTATTTTTGAACTTCAACTAGAATCTTCTCAAGTTCTTCTGGACTGCCGAACTTATGCACAATTGCCAATTCATCATACTTATTTAGTTCAGCAAGTCCTTCTTCTAAGAGTTTTAATTGTAAGCTCAAGTATTCTCTTTGTTGCTCGTTTAATGCAATATATATTGTTCTATATATGTTATTCCAATTAATTCTCATTAAATAGCATCTCTTTTTTATTGACTTTTATCAAATCTATATCATTATCCATTTTACTCGCCACCTCTATTTTATATCTATTCAATATCGAAAATGTCTAGTTAAACTTCGTGCTTTGGCAAATTAAAGACTTTTTCTAGCTCAACACCATATTCAACATAGACAGGTTTTTTAGTAGTTAGCATAGCAGCATTAGACTCTTCGATATAAAAAGGCTTATCTGATTGATACACAATAGTGCCAAGTAAAGTTTCTTCATTTATATCATCTTCCCACTCACCACCATATCTCCAATATTTTTCATAGACTTTATTATCCTTAACTTTTATACCATATTGTCTACAGCCATCTCCCCAAGATGGTAAACCATAAGTTTCTAAGTCAATAATTGCTCCGGTATCAAGAATCACATATCTTTTTACATTATTTTCTTTCATAAATTATCTTTTCCTTTCAGTTCTTTTATTTTTATTAGACAGATAAATAGCACTTCCATTATTTTTCATAAAACATTTAAAATTATGTAAATAATATTTATCAAACATTCTTATAGTATTAGTAGTCATAATATCCATGAGTGTCACTAAGAATTTCAAAATAATCTTCTCTATCTTGTTCATAAATCCTGTAAGAATCGAATCTATTAGTTAATCTTCTTAATTCAATTTCTAATTGTTTTTGCTTTTCTTCAAGCTCTTTAACTCTTTCTTCAAGTGTCATATATAAATTTTATCCTTTCTTTATATTAAATATTATACACGTATTATTTATAAAAATCAAGCGTTAGTTTAATAATTTTATGCTTCGTTCTTTTATAATATACACTTTTAATATTTAAATTTCAATATATTTAATCTAAAATTATTGCAAATAAAAAACTCTCATATAATAATTGAGAGTTTTTTAAATAATATTACCTACTTACTATTTGCCAGCCTTTATTAGTAGCTATTTGTTTATCTTCATCAGTTAATAAATTATAACAATCCTGATGTATAATAATCTGTTGATTAGTATCAACTGTAGCTAAATTATTAAATATTTCTACTAAAGATGCACGTGTAAAATTATTTGAAGTACTTATATTTATTGTAGTTTTAATATTATACATATGTATTTCTTTAATCTTTGTAGCTAAATAAAACATATTAGAAAAATTAGTAACGTTTGAAACATCCCAAGCTGGAATAGTTTCAAGTGTACTACAGTTATTAAACATATTTCCCATACTAGTAACATTTGTAGTATTAAACATAGGAGCGTTTTTAAGCATATAACAATTTCTAAACATACTAGACATATTAGTTACATTAGATGTATCTAATTTAGGTAAAGTTGTTAGTTGTTGACAATTAAAAAACATATAAGACATATCAGTTACATTAGATGTATTTATTAAAGGAATAGTTGTCAAATTCATACATCCATAGAACATATTATTCATATTTATAACATTAATTGTATTAATCGTAGGCAAATCTTTAAAACTAGTACAACCCTGAAACATACTAGACATATTAGTCACTTTAGATGTATTTAATAATGGTATAGTTGTTAAGTTTCTACATGTATTAAACATACTGTTCATATTAGTTACACTTTGTGTATTTATTAAAGGAATAGTTGCTAAATTGGAGCAACTATTAAACATATAAGACATATCAGTTACATTAGATGTATTAAACGCTTCTATAGTAGTTAACTTAGTACAATAACTAAACATATAAGACATATTTGTAACATTAATTGTATTAAAATAAGGAGGAACTTTTATATTGCAGGCCTTAAACATATTGTTCATATTAGTTACACTAATAGTATCATCACCACCAATTACATTATCAAGATTTTCTTGTTTAAAATTTGCAAAAAAATTCTGTGCTGATTTTGTTATATCAAAGTAATTTTTAAGATGGTTATCTCCTCCTTTTAATTCACCTTCAACGCCTAATATACTAACACCTTCTTTAATATTTTCAGGAGTAATATTAGAATCAATAGAAGAATTAACGCCACTAATACTAACAGCACTTAATCCATCATAAGGATAATCATAAGTAATGATTTGTTCACTAGTACTAGGATTTATTTCTTTTTCTTGTAATATAGGAGTATAGCCTATAACATTAACTTTATTTAATCCTAAATTGCCATTATCAGCTACAACTACTTGGTCAAACGTGTTAGAAGTTATAGTTTTCTCTTGAAGTTTATTAGAAACTCCACTTATTTCAACTTTAGTTAAGCCTAATATATTTTCATCTGGAGTAATAGTCTGAGCTTCTAATGTAGGCTCAATATTCTTTTCTTGTAAGCTAGCATTAATTGTAACTTTACTTAGTCCTAACTTAGGCTCATCAGGAGTAACTTCAATATTAGGTGTTGTTAACTCTATAGTCTTTTCTTCTAATATAGTATCATTAACACCTTTTATAGTAACACTAGCTAAACCTTCATATCCTTTATCATACGTTATTATTTGTTCTTCTGCTGTAGGAATAGTAGTTTTTTCTTGTAATATAGGATTTGATAAAGTTTCTACACTACAACAATTAGTAAAATCAATATCATTACAACAATTAGGTTTCTTTATACTCATAGACTACATTTCTCCATTAATTGTTAAGTCTAATGAATCATAGACTTTAAATAAAAATATATTTGTAACAAAAACTTTATTATCATTATTAAATAATTTTAATTGAACTTCTACAGGTGACATTGAATATGATGACTTAAATAATAACGTTTCATCAACACTTAAAGTGACTTTTAATAAACTTTTATCTTTACTATTTAAATATTCAACACCTTCATCATTTAAAGTTTTAGTTAATATAATACTTAAGCCTTGTTTATATGTAATTATACACTCTTTAATAGTTTCTCTATATTTATCAGGTAATATAAATAAATGAGAAGCTGTAGTGCCTCTATTTATAATAGAATCATATTCACATTTACAACATAGTTCTATAGGTTGATTACAAGGTGTATAATTATCAGATTGTGGAAAATTATCAAAACGATTATCTAATTTCATTTTAATAATCTCCTTTAGTTATTTTAATTTATCAACTTTAGCTAATAAAACTTTTTCTTCTTTAGTTGGCTCATAATCAACTGCAACTATTGTATTAATTAAAGCTTGAGCAATTTTTTCAATTTCTTCATCTTTAAATTCTTTACTAGCAGTAATCTTAGCTAATTTATCTTCAATCCATTGAACATCACCAAAATCTAATTCATCAAAGTGTTCTAAATGTTCAATATTAGAAGTATCTAATTCTTCAATTTCTTTAACTGGTTCACTATCAAAGTCTTTATCAATTTTAATTGTATCTTTTACTTCAACTTTATCAACATCATCGTTTTTTGTGAATCTATCAGCAACTTCACTAGAAATATCATCTGATGTTATTGTATCATCTTGTTCAAAATCAGTTTTAACAACTTCATTATTAACTACTGCATCTGCTGATTCTGTACCAATATTAATTTTACTTTCAATGTCTGGTGAAACTAAACTTAAAGCTTTATGCAAAATGCCAATATTAATTGTAGCATCATCAGCAACTATATTTAATAATGATATTAATTCTTCATTTGAATCTGGTATAGATGTTAAAGTAAGAATAGCTGATTTAGTACTTTCTAATAAAGAATATTCAGAAGTCAATAAATTATTAACTACATTTAAAGCATTCCATTCTGAAGATAAATTCATAAATTTTTGTTCATTTTCTTTATCTTCTTTTAACTTATAGCGATAGCCTTCAACTACTGATTTTGTAATTTTAAATTTTATGTGATTATCTCTACATTCTTTAACTGCTTTAGCTAAATCTGTACGATTCTTATAATCTTTAAATAAATCTTTATTCATATATGCTCCTTTTATTACTTAGTATTAATGAGTTTAAGCATAACTCATAGTATATCTAATTCAACTAATTTAGCAAACTTATAATATTTATATTATTGTAAATAAAAATAGAGATTTTGTTAAAATCTCTATTTCATAGCATTTAATGCTATGATAAGATATATTCCATAACCAAATTAGCTTTAAAGTTAATCAAAATGCTGTATATTGCATTTCTAGACATTTTGAGAGTGTTTATTAATTGTTTTGATTATCTAATATAAATTAATTAAAGTGTCTTAGAATTGATTTATAGCTCTTTTACACTATCTTTATCAATATCAATAATAGTGTCTATAATATCAAATTCTAAGGGCTCGCCACATTTTGGACAATAATGATATGTAGATTCAAATTTATATTTATTTTGTTCTACTAATTGAGCTGCATTTTGTAATGAATATGAATATTGTGTACCAAAATCAATTAAGATATTATTACATTTTCTACAAACTACTGCAATGCTTTTTATTTCTCTTTTAATCTCTTGATTGTTAATAATCATTACTGACGCATTTTTTGTTATATATGTTAATTTAACTTTCATTATATTTATTACTCTTTTTCACATAATAACTAAAGTAAAAACCCTTAAAACAAGAATGAAAGGATAAAAGTTCTTATATTAAGGGCTTTTATAATTTAGCATTAATATAATATTTTTAAATAATGTATAAAGCTCTACAACATAATAGTGGATGTCAATTAAACCTCTACTATATCATAGAGCTTTCAGAAAATTATAATTTATAGGAGGTTAGTATAAACTATAATATGATTTGTTTAGTTAGTTATTTTACTCTTCTTGAGATTGATACTCACTTAAAGCATCATCTTCATAATAATCTTTAAGCATAGGATATAATTCTTCAAAAAAGTTGAATAATATAGCATCAAAATCAAGTGCACTATTTTTATGTAAAATCTTATATGTACTATAATCTCCGCCAATCAAATTGTGAAGCATACTTAATACTACTTTTTCAAAAGCTTCAACATTAGCAGTTGTATCACCATCTAACTCTATATAAGTTATATGTCCGGCATTAGTTAATGCATGATATGGAGCTTCTAAATGAATTTTATTTTTAATTGAGATATTATAGTAAACAGGGATATGAAATGAATTTGTATAGTATTCACGATCAGTTACGCCTTTAATTTTTCCATATATAGCACGATCAATTTTAACAAATCGACCTGAAAGTCCTTCGGCTGGTGTTGCTATTACTGAGAAATTTAAACGATATTTACTAGCATATTCATCAGCTTTTTTACGCATAAAGCCAATAATTTCTAAACCTAATTTTTGAGCTTTTTCACTTTCTCCATGATGTTCACCAAGTAATGCTTTTAATGTTTCTGCTAAACCTATAAATCCTATTGAAAGTGTACCATGTTTTAATACAGTTCTTAGTTTACTATTATAATCTAATTTTTCACTATTTAGCCATACTCCACTTCCTAGTAAGAATTTGAAGTTTGCTTTTGATTTTGAACATTGACATTCAAATCTTTGTAGTAATTGACCTTTTACTAAATCAATTATTTCATCGAATTCTTTATAGAATCCTTTCATATCAGCTTTAGTTCTTTCTCCTAATGCAATACCATATTTAATTCCTAATCTTGGTAAGTTGATTGATGTAAAACTTAAATTACCACGACTTGGAGTAATTGATGGACCACAAACATTTGCAAGAACTCTTGTTCTACATCCCATATATCCAACTTCTGTATTAAAGTCACCTTCAACATAGTATTTTTTATTAAATGATGAATCTATAAATGAGAAATTAGGGAATAATCTTTTAGCTGAAACTCTACAAGCTA
>OIYR01000587.1_pt1 | contig 20035 bp, 19 predicted proteins | sample 1588221 | NCBI WGS metagenome assembly OIYR01 (sample SAMN03283292) | human gut metagenome | biome: human-associated habitat; material: feces | host: Homo sapiens | place: Peru | collected 2012
TTTGATAATGCGTTAATACAACGCTTTTTTCTCGGTTAATATTAATATGTAGTATAAAATATCTGTGCGTGATAAATGTTATAAGTTTAGTGATAATAATAAAATATATAAGATAATAGATAAGCATTGGTATCGTGAAAAAAAATAAGATGAGAAGTTATGAAGTAGATAGTATGCTTTTAAAAAATATATATAATGAGGATATTAGTTATTATAGAAAAATAGATACATGTGATTGTGTATCTATTGTTTTATTAATAACTCTTATGTTTGGATAGTATTAGTTTTTTATCAGATAATGATAAACTTGACAGAAACTAATAAATTTATATGGTTAACTAACGATTTAATATTTAAACATATATTTAGTAATAAACGATTTATCAAAGACTTTAAATCAGATTTTGTTATTTCAAACATCGGAGTTACTAAGCAAAATATATTCAAAATGATAATATTAATTTACATGATTATTATTTAATTCTATATTTTTAATTTCTTCTTCGGATAAACCAGTTATCTTAGCTATCTCTTCAATTGGATAGTTGTTTTTCAATAAGTTTATTGTTATTTCACGTTGTGCTTCAATTTTTCCTTTAGCTTCGCCTTCAGCAAGCCCTTCAGCTTTTCCTTCGGCTAAACCTTCAGATTTATATATTTTCTTTAATGTATTCTTAGTTAAAATGTCATCTTGTTCTGGTGTGATGTTATATACAAATTTCTTGTCACTGTTTAATGTTTTCAATTTATCAACACACTCCTTAATGCTAGATATTGCCATCTTTTCAGAGTATTTGTCCAATTCTTCTGGGTCTTTTATTCCAATCATGGTTAAAAGTGGTTTTTCTCTAACACTTTTCATGTCCTTATCATACCAAAATTTTGCGAATTTTTCAACATTGATTTCATAATATCTAAATCTTCTGTCTAGTTCTTTCTTATTTTCTTTGTCATAAAATGTGTAACATGCAATAAGAGGGCTATTTTTTGAAGCTTTATAATTTAATGAAATATGGATAAAATCAGACTCAATATCATATGCGTCACCTTCAATGGTGTACTGACTACAAAAAGAAAAATAATAATTTAAATTCCTAATTCTATTTACTTCATCAAATGATGAATTTAATTCAACATTAATTTTTCTTCCATCAATTTCCACAATCAAATCTAATCTTTTACTTCTTTCATATTTACTTCTAACACCGAGTTCAATTGGAATAAAACCAATAATCTTATCAACTTTTGTGTCTAGGCATTCACTAAGTAGTTCTAAGAGTAGACGTTTACTTATCTCATCTGTTCCAACAAAAACAGCTTTAAACATTTTATCGATATTAAATGCATAAAATGTTTTAGTTTCTTGCGATATCATCAAAATTGCCTCCTTCATGGGCATTTATTCTAAAGGTGATGTCAACAAAAATCAAGAAAAATCGTATGCCAAAAGTCGACAAAATTTGACAAAATCACGTGTTTTGCTCCCATTCTTAGGAAAATTTCAAATTTTAAAAAATTGTAAAAAGTTAAATTTTTTTGTTGATTATTTGATTATTTTATTTATTTTTTGCTTTTCACTATGTTTTGCAGAACTATTTAAAAAAGACTTTAACAATTGTTCTTAAAATGGTAGACTTTTCTTGTAAAATCTAGTAGAATATTATCTAGAGGTGAAAGAAATGAAAATATTAGCAGTAAATGCAGGTAGTTCATCTTTTAAATTTAAATTAGTTGAATTGCCAGAAAAAAATGAATTAGCAAGTGGATATTTTGAAAAGGTTGGAATTGATGGATCTTTTTATACTATTAAATATAATGGTGAAAAAATAACAAAAGAAGTTAGTTTACCAAATCATTTAGAAGCTGTTAAAATATTAATGGAAGAATTAATAAATATGGGAATTATTAATTCATTACAAGAAATTGAAGGAGTAGGACATCGTATAGCTCATGGTGGTCAAGAATATACTGAATCAGTTGTTTTAACTGAAGAAGTTTTAGAAGGAATTGATCGTTATACAGAACTTGCACCACTTCATAATCCAGCAAATATTATGGGTGTTAGAGCTTTTATGAAAGAGCTTCCAAATGCTATTCAAGTTGGAGTATTTGATACAGCATTTAGTTGTTCATCACTTGATCCAGCAAACTATTTATATGCTGTTCCTTATGAATGGTATACTGAATATGGAGTTAGAAAATATGGATTCCATGGTACAAGTCATAAATTTATTAATAAAACAATTAGTAAATACTTAAATAGAAATGATTTAAAAGTTATTTCTTGTCATATTGGTAATGGAGCATCTGTTACTGCGATTGATAGTGGGAAAGTAATTGACACATCATTAGGATTTTCAGCTTTAGTAGGATTAATTATGGGAACTCGTTGTGGGGATATCGATGTATCTATAGTTCAATATATTATGAATAAAACTGGTAAATCTGTTGATGAAGTAATGGATGACTTATATAAAAGAAGTGGTTTACTAGGCGTAAGTGGAATTAGCAGTGATTCAAGAGATGTTGAAGCTGCAGCTGAAGAAGGAAATGAAAGAGCTATTTTAGCTAATGAAATGTATGCTCGAAAGATTGCAAATTATATAGCTATATATAATAATGAATTAGGTGGAGCTGATGTTATTACTTTAACTGCTGGTGTAGGTGAAAATAGTAAATCAATGCGTAAAGCTATATTAGATAAAATTGCATCACTAGGTGTAAAAATAGATGAAGAAAAGAATGATTTTAGAGGAGAATTTAGACTTATTTCAACTGATGATTCTAAGATACCTGTTTATGTAGTTCCAACTGATGAAGAAATGGAAATTGCATTAGAAACATACGATATAAAAACAAAAAATAATTAGAAAGCGTGATAAAATGAAGGAAATGTATAAAAAAATATTTAAAATAATTAAGAAATATGACAATATTGTTCTTGCTCGTCATATAAGCCCGGATCCTGATGCAATTGCTAGTCAAATAGCTTTAAGGGATTCGATTAAACTTACATTTCCAGAAAAAAATGTTTATGCTGTTGGTGCTGGTGTTCATAAGTTCAAGTATTTAGGTTCTTTGGATAAACCAGAATTAACAAGTGTAGAAAATCCATTATTGATTGTTTTAGATGTACCTAATTTTTGTAGGGTTGATGGTGTAAATGGTTTAGAATATCAAAGTATTTTAAAGATAGATCATCATCCTGCCGAAGATATAGTTGGTGATGTTGACTGGACAGATTCAACTAAATCTAGTACTTGTGAAATGATTGCAAACTTATTATTAAACAGTCCTTTAGAAATGGACACAAAAATTGCTGAAGATTTATTTGTAGGTATGGTATTTGATAGTGATAGATTTTTACTTCCAAATACCAGTGCTGGAACATTAAAGACTGCGTATGAGTTAGTTAATACAAGTAATATAAATTTTGTTAATTTATATGATAATTTATATGAAAGAAGTATTTCAGAAGAAAAGTTTAGGGCTTATCTTATAAATAATATTGAGATATCTGAAAATAAATTTGGTTTTATATTTGTTCCTAGCGAAGATTTAAAGAAATTTAATGTAGAAGCAACAAGTGTATCAAATCAAGTTAATGACTTTTACTTTATTAAAGAACTTATTTGTTGGATGTTTGTAGTTTATGATGAGAGAAATGATATTTATAAAGCAAATATTAGAAGTAGAGGTCCAGTTATAAATGAGGTAGCTGCAAAATATAATGGGGGAGGACATAAATTTGCATCTGGATGTAGAACTAATGATTATAAAGTAATTGAGGCTTTAGCAAAAGATTTAGATGCAACATGTAAAGAGTATTTTAATGAAGAAAATATCTAGGATAAAGAAAAATAATAATAAATATACTATAATACTGAGTGATAATAGTTCACTCAGTTTTTATAGTGATACATTAATAAAGTATAATTTGTTAAAACCTAAGGAAATTAGTGATAAAGAATTAGAAGAAATAATAAATTATAATAATTTTATTGATGCATATAATAAAGCATTAAAATATATTAGTTTTAAAGTAAGAACTAAAAAAGAAATTAAAGATAAGTTATGTGATTATAGTAAAAGCATTGTTGATGATGTAATAAATAGGTTAGATGAATTGGGTTTACTTGATGAAAGAAAATATGTTGAAGCGTTTGTAAATGATCAAATAAATTTAGGTAATAAAGGTCCTTTTTATATAAAAAAACAGTTAGAAAAATTAAATTTAGATAGTAATTTAATTGATGATGTAATAAGTAATGTTGATGAAAATGTGTGGATAGAAAAAATAAAAAAATTAGTTGATAAGAAAATAAGTGCTAATAGAAAATTATCTAAAGAAAGATTATTATTAAAAATTAAAAATGATTTAATAATAATGGGTTATAATAAAGATACAATAAATAAAATATTAAATAATATTAATATTGAAGAAAATGATGATGCATTAAAAAAGGAGTTTGAAAAGGAATATAGAAAATTAAGTAGAAAGTATTGTAGTAAAGAATTAGATAATAAACTTAAATATAATTTGTATAAAAAAGGCTTTAGTTTAGAAAAAATAGAAAAATTATTAAATAAAGACTAGATTATAAAATAAATTGTGTTATAATATCATGCATGACGTGGTGGTTATAATGAAAAAAAGAATTTTAATTATATTATTATTTGTATGTATGTTTATTCCAAATGGGGTAAAAGCAGAAGATTATGATTGTTATTATGAGGTAACAAGTAGTAATAAAAAAACATCTTTTGGTTATAACATTGGTGAAGAGATTAAAGTTATTGAATTTAAAGGAAAAACTATAAATCAAATTGCTAAAACTAATAAGAGTGATAATGATTATACAACAGATAAATGTTATGATTATGCTGCGGTTTCTGTTAAAGAAAAGAAACAACATAGTGGTTATGAAATAGAATATAAATTAGGAAATAGTGCTGATGAGGTAAATCTTGGTTCAGGTAGTGGTGTAGCATCAGTTAAAAGAAAAGCAGATTCTGAAAGTAATAGTGCTAATAATAACAGTAGTAAAAGTGATCAAGATACTTCTTTAGATGTAACTCCGGTAGATATTTGTAAAAAAGGTACTACTTCTTTAAAAGTGTTTCAAGTTGTTGGATATATATTAATGTTAATTAAGATTATTGTACCTTTAATTCTTATAATCCTTGGAAGTATAGATTTTGGGAAAGCTTCGTTGTCAGGTGATGATAAAGCTGTTAAAGATGCTGCATCACAATTTGCTAAAAGAATAATAATCGGATTAGTTGTTTTCTTTGTGCCTACAGTTTTAGATTTTTTCTTAAGTCTGATTAATGGAGTAAGTGATACAACTACAAAATTTGATAATTGTACTAATTGTATATTTAGTCCAACAAATGAAAGTAAATGTAGTCCTGGAAACTTGACTGATAATAATGAATAATTTTACTAAATAATTTATTAGATAGAATGGTATTTATAATTGATTGTTATAAATATCTTTTTTTGAAATAAAAAATAAAATAAAGACTAGATTATAAATTAAATAATTGTTATAATATTTATATAAGATATGGTGATATTATGAGAAAAAAAATATTATTGTTTATTGTAGCTTTTATTTTGGGAGTAAGTAATATATCTGCTTATACCACTACAGGAGATAAATGTCTTAATGATAGAAGTTGTATAGTTGCATGTAATTATACAAATAAATCTAAAAGAAATGATGGATCTACGGGTGGAAGTTATATTACAATATATTATAATTTTAAGAGTAATAATTTTTCTGTGGGATTGTGGAAAGGATTGGCTGGAGATGGAAATAGACCTTATTTAAAGGGCCCTGATTATTTTGATAAAATTTTTAGTACTCAAGGGACAAATATATTTGTTCAACCTGCTTTAAATTTAAATGAAAATACTTTTAAATGTCCTGCACATGGATATTTTGATTTAGATGATTGGGTTGGTGGTAATGAAGCCTGTTTTGATAGTGATGGAAATTGGTGTGCAACTGCAAAGAAAAATGCTGGGACTAGATTTGGAACAGCGGCATCGAAATTTATATCTGAAACTAGAGATATGACTTTTGAAGATGAAATAAAACAATATTTTAAAAATTGGTCAATTGGGGATATTGATATAGAAGATATTAAAAGTGGTAAATATAAAACTGCTGAAGATGTTATGGAAAAAATATTTTTGAAAGATTTTAGAAAAAATTATTTAAATGAAAATAAAATACCTCAATTTATCAAAAATTCAGAGGCATATCAAAGTGGTGTAGCTTTAGCTGAAAAACAATTTGAAGCTTTAAAAAAATCTTGGTTAGCAGAATTAGAAGAAGAAAAAAATGCAGGAACATTAAGTGAAGAAGAATTTAATGAAATTGCAAAAAACTTAGATGCAATAGATGAGAATTTTGAAGAAGTTGGTAAAGATTATGCAAATAGAATTGATGTAATTGATGTAAGACCTGGTTCTTTAGATGTAACTCCGGTAGATATTTGTAAAAAAGGTACTACTTCTTTAAAAGTATTTCAAGTTATTGGATATATATTAATGTTAATTAAGATTATTGTACCATTAATTCTTATAATCCTTGGAAGTATAGATTTTGGAAAAGCTTCGATGTCAGGTGATGATAAAGCAGTTAAAGATGCTGCGGTACAATTTGCTAAAAGAGTACTAATAGGTTTAATTGTTTTCTTTGTACCTACGGTTTTAGATTTTTTCTTAAGCTTAGTTAATGGAGTAAGTGATACAGCTGCTAAATTTAGTGAATGTACTAATTGTATATTTAGTCCAACAAATGAAAGCAGATGTGATCCTGGAAACTTAAATGAGTAGCAATAAGCTACTTTTTTCTTTTATTATAAAGTAATAAATGATATAATGTTAATATATAAATGGAGGATGTTGTGAACATAATAGATAGTTTAAATAAAGAGCAAAAAGAGGCGGTAGAACATATTGAAGGACCTTGTTTGGTTTTAGCGGGTGCTGGTTCAGGTAAAACTAAAGTTTTAACAACTAGAATTGCCAATATGATTAGTAAAGGCATTTATTCTGGTAATATTTTAGCAATTACTTTTACTAATAAAGCCGCAAAAGAAATGAGAGATAGAATTAGTAAAATTGTAGATGAAAATTATGCTTTTGTGGGTACTTTTCATTCTTTTGGCTTACGTGTAATTAGGGAACATTATGAAGACTTAGGGTTATCTAAGAATTTTACTATAATTGATAGTGATGATGTTGCCAGTATAATTAAAAAAAATATGAAGGATTTAGATATTAATCCTAAAGAATATAGTGTATCATTTATTAGAAATAAAATTAGTTTTATTAAAAATGAAATGTTGAGTGAGGGAGAAATTGATAAGTATTTAGTTAGTCCACCAGAAAAAGTAGCTATAAAAGTATATAGAGAATATGAAAAGATTCTAAGAAGAAATAATGCTGTTGATTTTGATGATTTATTAAAAAAGCCGGTGGAACTTTTCTTAAGTAACAGTGATATTTTAGATAAATATCAAGAGAAGTTTAAGTATATATTAATTGATGAATATCAAGATACGAATGAAGTTCAATATAAATTAGTTAAGTTACTTGCTAGTAAGTATAGAAATTTGTTTGTAGTTGGAGATGTAAATCAAAGTATATATGGTTTTAGATGGAGTAATTATAAGAATATTTTGAATTTTGAGAAAGATTATCCTGAAGCTATAAGTATTACTTTGAATCAAAATTATCGAAGTACAAATACAATACTTAATGCTGCGAATAGTGTTATTAAAAATAATTTAGAAAGAAGAGAGGTAAATCTTTTTAGTACTTTTGGTGATGGTGTTAAAATAAAATACTTAAGAGGTATTGATGAAAAAGATGAAGTAAAACTTGTTGTTGATGAAATAAATAAATTATTAAATGATGGCTATACTTATAATGATTTTGCTATTCTTTATAGAACAAATGCTCAATCTAGGACAGTTGAAGATGGAATATTAAAAATGAATTGGCCATATAGGGTAGTGGGTAGTTATTATTTCTATAAAAGAAAAGAAATTAAGGATTTATTATGTTATTTGAGATTAATATCTAATCATAATGATGATGTATCTTTAGAAAGAGTTATTAATGTACCTAAAAGAGGTATCGGAGAAACATCTATTGTTAATATTAGAAAGTTAGCTAATGAGAATAATACTTCAATGTTTGAATCTTTAACTAAAACAAAAGAAATTGAATTTAAAAATTTAATTTTGAGTTTAAGTGAAGATGCTAAAGAATGTGATTTAACAGAATTAATTGATAGAGTTTTAGAAAAGTCTGGTATGAAGGCAGAACTTGAAAAAGAACATACTTTGGAAGCTGATATTAGGCTTGAAAACTTAATGGAGTTTAAGAGTATTACAGAAAATTATCAAAAAGAAACTGGAACAGTTAACTTAGAAGATTTTTTAGAAGATATAAGCATAGTAGCAGATTCAGCAGATCATCAAAATTTAGAAAATGCTATAACTTTAATGACAATGCATTCAGCAAAAGGGCTTGAATTCAAAATTGTATTTTTAGTTGGGATGGAAGAAGGTATAATGCCACACGTAATGAGTATGAATGAAGCAAGTGAACTTGAAGAAGAAAGAAGACTTTGTTATGTTGGTATAACTCGTGCTAAAGAAAGATTATATATAACTAATGCAAAAAAAAGAATGCTATTTGGAAATACAAATATGAATCCACCATCTAGATTTATCGGAGAAATTGATGCAAATTTAATTGAAAAAGAAGAATCTAAGATAGAAACAAAAGCATTTGATAAAACTAAGTTTTATGATGAAGAGGGTGCTACATATAAACATGGGGATATAGTAATGCATACAATCTTTGGTAAAGGTGTTGTAATAGATAGTGATGAAAAATTTGTTACAGTTGCTTTTAGTAAAAGATTTGGAATAAAGAAAGTTTTAAATAATTATCAAGGTTTAAGGAGGATATGATATGAAAACGTTAGTAATTATGGCAGCAGGAATGGGTAGTAGATTTGGAGGACTAAAACAAATAGAACCAGTAGGTCCACATGGAGAAATAATTGCAGATTATTCTGTATATGATGCAAAAAGAGCTGGTTTTTCTAAAGTAGTATTTATTATTAGAAAAGAAAATGAAGATTATTTTAAAGAACATATTATAAGTAAATATAAGGATATTGATGTAGTCCTTGCTTTTCAAGAATTAGACTATATTCCAGAAGATGTAACATTACCTGAAGGTAGAGTAAAAATGCTCGGTACAGGTCATGCATTATATTGTGCAAAAGATGTTATTGAGGGAGATTTTATTATTATAAATTCTGATGATTTTTATGGTAAACATTCATATGAACTCGCATCTAAGTTTTTTGATGAAGAGACTAAAGATTATTTAAGTGTAAATTATCCTTATATTGTTACAGCGAGTAAATATGGTAAAGTTAAAAGGGGCGTAGTTAAAGAAAATAATGGTATAATAGAATCTATTACTGAAAGTGAAATTGGAGAAAAAAATGGTAAAATTATAGCTAGAAGTCTTCAAGGAAATGTAGAATTTGAAATAAGTGAAGATACTCCGGTAGCTGTTAATTTCTTTGGCTTAAGAGAAAATTTCTTACATATTTTAGAAGAAAAATTTGATGAATTTATTCATGGAGAATTGACATTAACAAATGAATTTTTACTTCCAGATATATTAAAAAATGGAATAAATGAAGGATTATTTCAAATAGAGTCTAAAGTATCAGAAAGTAGATGGATTGGAATGACTTATAAAGAAGACTTAGAAAGTGTTAAAAATCATATTAATAGTTTAATCGAAAGGGGAGATTATCCTGATGAACTATGGGGAAATTGACATAAAAAAACGAGTAGAAGAATTAACTAAAATATTAAATGATGCAAATTATAATTATTATGTAAAAGATGAACCCACTATAACAGACCAAGAGTATGATAAGTATATGAGGGAACTTGAAAATATTGAGTTAGAGTATCCCGAGTATGCAAGTAAAAATAGTCCAACCAAAAGAGTTGGGGGAGAGGTAATTGAGAAGTTTCTAAAAGTAGTTAGGGATAAACCTATGCTTAGTATTTCCGATGTTTTTAGTGAAGATGAGGTAAGAGATTTTATTAGAAAAGTGGAAGATGAAGTAAGTCCAGAGTATGTTTGTGAACAAAAAATTGATGGACTTGGTGTATCTTTAATATATGAGACTGGTAGATTAGTTCGAGGTGTTACACGTGGTGATGGTTTAGTTGGTGAAGATATAACTCACAATGTAAGAACAATTAAATCAATTCCTTTAGAACTTACAAAACCAGTAGATATTGAAGTGCGTGGAGAAATTTTCATGCATAAAAGTACTTTGGAAAAATTAAATAAAAAAAGAGAAGAGGAAGGTAAGCCTAAATTACAAAATGTAAGAAATGCAGCGGCTGGTAGTATAAGACAACTTGATAGTAAAGTGGCTGCAGAGAGGGAACTTGATAACTTTGTTTATTATCTTCCTAATCCAAGTGATTTTGGTATTAAAACACATTTGGAAGCCCTACAATTTATGGGTGACTTAGGCTTTAAAATAAATCCTCACAATAAACTTGTAAAAAATATAGATGAAATAATTTCATATATTGAAAAAGAAGGAGAAACTAGAAAAAGCTTATCATATGAAATAGATGGTATAGTTATAAAAGTAAATAATGTTTCTTTACAAGAAAAATTAGGTAATACCGCGAAGTATCCAAGGTGGGCGGTTGCTTATAAATTCCCAGCAGAAGAAGTATTAACTAAATTAACTGATATAATATTTACTGTTGGAAGAACAGGAAGAATTACTCCGAATGCTGTCTTGGAACCAGTTATTGTAATGGGATCAACTATAAGAAGGGCAACACTTCATAATGAAGATTATGTAAATATGAAAGGTTTAAAAATCGGAGATATAGTTTCTATTAGAAAAGCCGGAGATGTAATCCCTGAGGTAGTTGATGCCAAATTTGAAAGAAGAAATGGAACTGAAAAAGATTTTAAAATGATTTCAGAATGCCCAATGTGTCATGAAAAAATAGTTAAAAAAGATGGTAATGTTGATTATTATTGCGTAAATCCAAAATGTCCAAAGAGAAATATCGAAGGTATTATACATTATGTATCAAGGAATGCCTTAAATATTGAAGGCCTTGGTGATGAAATAGTTGAAGAATTATATAACCTAAGTTTTGTTAAAAATATTGTTGACTTATATAGTTTAAGTGATAAGAAAAAACAAATTATGGAATTTGATGGTTATGGTGAAAAAAGTTTAAATAAAATAATAGATAATATTGAAGCTAGTAAAAATAGTAGTTTAGAAAGATTATTATTTGGTTTAGGAATTAAAGAAATTGGAAGTAAAACAGCTAAGATACTTGCAAGTAATTTTGGTTCAATGGATAGTTTAATGAGTGCTTCCATTGAAGAATTAGAAAGTATCAGAGATATTGGTCATATAACTGCTTTAAGTGTTTATGAATATTTAAAAGAAAATAAAGAGTTAATTGAGAAATTAAAATCTTTAGGTATAAATATGAAATATTTAGGTAAGAATATGGGGCTTAATGAATTTATTAGTGGTAAAAAGTTTGTTATAACTGGCACAATTGAAGGCTATGGCAGAAAAGAAATTAAAGAAATAATTGAGAGCTATAATGGTACTGTTAGTGAATCGGTTAGCAAAAATACTGATATTGTTATTGTGGGTAGTAATCCAGGTAGCAAATATCAAGATGCTTTAAAACTTAATATCATGATTTGGGATAACGATAAAACAATCAATGTATTAAATAATTTGCCAAAAGCATAAATAGATAGTATAATTATATTACTTATGAGGTGAAAAATGAAAAAATTAAAGAATTTATGGGAAAATAATAAAGTATTAATAGTACTTGGATTAATTCTTTTAGCTTGTTTAGTTGCTATACTTATTGTTACGTTTTCATTCTTTTTCGGAGGAAATAAAGACGAATATGGTGATAGACTTAATGATATAGAAAAATATCCAATTACAGAAACTTTAAAAAATGAATATGTTGATTCTTTAAAAGAAGATAAATCTGTAACAGATGTAAAATTTCATACTAAAGGAAGAATTATTTATGTTACTATAAGTTATGTTACTGATACTTCTTTAGATGATGCAAAAGCAAAGGCTGCGACTAGTTTAACAAAGTTAAGTGAAGATATATTATCATATTATGATATCAATTTTACTTTAAAATGTGATAAAAGTGATAATAGTGATGGATTTACTATTTTAGGCGCTAAAAATGTTGCGGGTTCTGGGCTAGTTTGGAATAATAATACTGAAGTAGAAAGTGAAGAAAAATAATGAAAAAGAAAAAAAGTATAATAATTATTATAGTTAGTATATTACTTGTTATTGGTATTTCTGTAGGTTTATACTTTATTTTAAATGATAAAAATAAATTGACTGTAGCAGAAAGAAATTGGATAAATAATAATATCGGAACTATTCAAAATATTAATGTTGTAAATAATGTTAATGTTTTTGGTAAAAATGGTAGTGGAGTATATTATGATTTTATTGGTGATTTTGAAACTGAGTATGGTTTAGATATTAATCCAATTACTTTTAATGAAGGAAGTAATCCAAGTGGAATTACTTTTGGTGTTAAGAAAAGTATCGGAGAAAATGATATATTATTTTATACAGATCATTATGTATTGGTTAGTAAGAATAATGATATAATATCAAAAGAAGAAAATTTAAATGGTAAAAGCATTGATATTTTAAGTAGTGATTTGAGTAATGTAAGTAAATATATTAAAAAAGCAAGTAATGTATCTTTTAAACAATTTGATAGTGTTGATGAAATGATACTTGATATGAATGAAAATGAAACGTATATGTTAGTTCCTTTGATGGAATATTTAGATACAATTCTTAGTAAAGATTATAAAGTTGTTTATCATTTTAGTGATATAAAAGAATATTATGTACTTCAATTAAGTGATGATAAACTATCTAGTGTTTTAAGAAAATATTATAACAAATGGAATAGTGAATTTAGTAGTGTTTATAATGATAATTTGTTTAAATCATTTACAAGTTCTATGAATATTACTGATACTGAAGTTGATTCAATGCAAAGTATTTCATATAATTATGGTTTTGTTAATGCTTCACCTTATGAGGTAATTTTAGGTGGTAAGTATGGTGGTATAATAGCAGTTTATTTAAGTAACTTTAGTAAGTTTGCAGACGTTGAATTTAACTTTGTTAAATATAAAACATTCAATAAGTTTGTTAAAGCTGTTAATAATAAGGATATAGATTTATATTTTAACTATTATAATTTTACTGATGATTTTTATCAAACTGATGGTTTACCAATAGAATATGTTGTTTCAGCAAGAAGAAATAATAATACTGTTATTAAATCAATAAATTCTTTAATCGGTGAAACTGTATATGTTCAAGAAAATAGTAAAATATATGATTATGTAAAAAATATAAGTGATATTGATGTAAAAACTTTTAGTACTACAAAAGATTTGTTTAAATTAAATAAAAAAGATGTATTTATTATTCTAGATAAAAATACTTTCGATTATTATAGTGATAATAAGTTAGATAATTATACCGAGAGATATAGAGATTATATTAGTAATGAGTATACATTTAAGGTAAGAACTAATAGTGCTTTATATAGATTACTTGATAAGTATATAGGTGTAATGGATGAAAATGAATTAGTAATTGAAGGATTAAATAATCATTATGACACTATTAAAAGTGGCAATATTATAACTAAAATAGCAGAATATATATTATTAATTGCATTATTAGTTGTGTTAATAATATTTGTGATATTTAAGAAAAGTAAGAAAATATCTATTGCTAGAAAGATAAAAAAAGATGATAAGATGAAATTTATTGATCAACTTACTAGTTTAAAAAATAGAAATTTCTTAAATGAAAATATTGAAACATGGAATAATAATACTATTTATCCTCAGACTATAGTGGTTGTTGATTTAAATAAGATACAAGAAATTAATGATTTATATGGTTATAATGAAGGGGATAAACAAATTAAAGCATTAGCTAATATATTAGTTAAGACTCAACTTGATAATAGTGAAATAATGCGTACAGATGGTAATGAATTTGTTATATATTTAGTTGGTTATAATCAAAAACAAGTAAGTAATTATATATTTAAATTAAATAAAGAAATAAAGAAATTACCTTATGAATTTGGGGCTGAATTTGGATTTAGTATGATCCAAGATGATATTAAAACTATTGAAGATGCTTTAAATGAAGCAGTGGAAGATATGAAAAAGAATAAGGAAAATAATAGTAATGAATAAGGTTAAGACTGAGTTAAAAGAGTTTTTTGATAATTTTAAAAAAGTTTTATTAAGACCTGAGATGGCAATACTCCCAGGGCAACTTGCTTACTTTTTTGTTCTGGCTATAGTGCCTACGATTACTTTAATAAGTTATGAGGCGGCACTTCTTAATTTGTCCACTGATGTTATATTTGATTTTATTGGGTCTGCTTTTTCACCTGATATTGCCAATATGCTTCTTAATACAACTAAAGATACCGGAGGAAGAGGAATAGGTTTCTTTTTAGTAGTTATTATTGGGTACTTTATTGCATCAAATGGGCCCGCTTCAATAATTGTTACATCAAATACTATTTATGGAGAAAAACAAGAAGGTTTTTTTAGAAGAAGATTAAAAGCTTTGATAATGACTTTCGTTTTAGTACTTTTATTTATATTCATGTTGATTGTACCAGTTTTTGGTAATAGAATTATAGAATTATTTAGATATGTTAATTTAAATAGTAATGTTACAGATAATGTATCTACAGTAATAGGTATTTTACAAGGACCTATCACTTGGTTGATAATGTATTTCTTTATTAAAATACTTTACACAATGGCTCCGAATAAGAAAATAAGAAGTAAAAATGTTGGTTATGGAGCAATATTTACAACTGTATCTTGGATAATTATTACATATATTTATTCATATTATATTAATAATATTGCACATTATAGTACTTTTTATGGAGGACTTGCAAATATTGTTATATTAATGTTTTGGTTCTATCTACTTGCTTATGCTTTTACAATAGGTATGGCACTTAATTATAGAAAAGAAGAAGTAGAATTAGAAAAAACTGGTACTATAAATACAGTTAAATAGGATATATTAAAGATATGTACTACGGATATTACTTATGTACATGATTTAATTTCTTCGATATAAACTAGTATTATTTACTAAAGTATATTGAAGAGTAATACTCCAATGGAACTTAAGCTTAGGATTAAGTTCTATTTTTATTGCTTTTTTAGAAAAAAATTTGTATACTTATATCGAGGTAGTTATGAGTAAGAAAAGTAGTAGTAAAAAAGGCTTAAGTTTTAAAAAATATTTGGTTATACTATTAACAATATTAAGTTTATTATTAATGGGGTTAATATATTTTATTAACGTATTACCTATGGAATATTTTGGTGTGTTTGTAGCTGTTGTAGTAATAATTGATTTAATTGTTTCGTTGTTATTATTAAGTAATGGTAAAGTTAAAAATTTAATCGGAGGATTATTTTCTCTTTTGCTAGTTGTAGCAATGGTCTTTGGAATTAATTATAGTTTAAATACAATGGATTTTTTTAAACAGTTTGGTTTTAATGAGTACAAGAGTGAAAAATATAACATTGTTGTTTTAAAAGCAAGTGAATATAAAAAATTAGATGATTTAAAAAATAAAGTTATTGGACATTTAGATGAAAGTAAATATAAAGGATTAGATAAGGCAATTGATAAATTAAATAAAAAAATTTCTTTTAAAAGTAAAAGTTTAGATGATTCAAGTGAGTTACTAACAAGTTTGGAAGAAAAAAATGTAGATGCAATTATATTAGAAGATGCTCAGTTAGAAATATTAAACGAAGCAAATGAAGATTTATATAATATTATTAGAAAACTTGATGTAATAGAGATTGAAATTAAGAATAAAGATATTGGTGAATCTGTTGATGTTGTAAAGAGTTCTTTTAATGTTTATATATCAGGTATTGATACATACGGAAGTATTAATAAAGTATCTAGAAGTGATGTAAATATACTTATGAGTGTTAATCCAAATACTAAAGAGATATTGTTAACTAATATACCAAGGGATTATTATGTTAAATTACATACTTTTGGAGAATTTGATAAGTTAACTCATGCAGGAATATATGGCGTAGATGAAAGTGTTAAAACAATTGAAGATTTGTTAGATACCAAAATTAATTATTATATTAAAGTTAATTTTACATCTTTAGAAGATATTGTGGATGCTTTAGATGGTATTACTGTTAATTCTAATTATGCATTTGTTTCACAAGATGGATATTCTTATGTAAAAGGAGAAAATGTTTTAGATGGTGAAAAGGCTTTATCATTTGCTAGAGAAAGAAAATCATTTAAAGAAGGAGATAGAGTAAGGGGAGAAAATCAACAACTAGTTCTTACTGCTTTAATAAATAAAGCAATGTCTCCGAAGATAATAACTAATTATGTAGATATTTTAAAAGCATTAAAAGGAAAGTTTGTTACTAATTTTAGTGATGAAGAAATAACTAAATTAATTAAAATGCAATTAGATGATGGAAATATGTGGAATATAAAATCTATTAGTGTTAATGGAACTGATGCAATGGATTATGTTTATAGTTATAAAAAAACTAAATTATATGTAATGAAACCTGATGAAAAAACTGTTAATAATGCTAAAGATAGTATAAAGAATATATTGGATAAAAAGTAAAAGTGTAAAGTAAAGTGTCAAATTTGACACTTTTTATAATGGGGATTTTGACTTGTTTTGTCGAAAGTGTTTAAAGTATTAAAAAATTTTTCTAAACTAATATGTAAGGAGAGAAAGAATATGTTTAAGTTAGAGCTAGAGTATAAGAATGGTATATTGTTTGCAAGACTTAAAGGAATATTGAATCGAAAGAGTAGTTATAAAATAAATAATTATTTAAATCCTGTTATAAAAAAGCATGATATTAAATACTTGGTTTATAATTTTGAAAATTTAGAAATGATAGATAATTCAGGTATTGATGCTTTGATTAATAGTAAATATTATATGAAATGTAATAAGGGGGTTATTAAAGTATGTGGCGTAAAGGGGGCGCAAGAGTATTTGTGTAAGTATTTAAAACTGTCTAAGGTGAAAAGTGAAATAGATGCATGTATGGAAATGGAGGCTATGTAATGTTAGAAGAAATAGTTAAATCAAGTGCTGGATTAATATGGAAAATAGCTAAGAGTTTTTATGGCGTAGATAAAAATGATTTGTATCAAGCTGGAGTTCTTGGAGTTATTAAAGCATATCAAAATTATAAAAATGATGGAACAACTAAGTTTAGTACATATGCCTATAACTATATTTTTGGAGAAATGTATATGTTAGCTAATAATAAAGAAATTAAATTAAATAAAGATATAAATAGACTTTTAAAAATGATAGAAATGGGTAGAATGAGATTATCACAAGAAATAATGAGAGAACCATCTAATAAAGAATTAGCAGAATATTTAGAAATGGATTTAAAAAATTTAGAACAAGTAATGATGTATGCAAATACTTTTGTATCGATGGATGAAGAATGTGATGATAAAAGAGATTTACATGAAGTAATAGCTTGTAGTGAAGATGTAAGTGAAGATGATAGAATTATATTAAATGATAGTATAAATTCATTAGATAATTTAGAAAGAGATATTATTAAAAGTCGTTATTATGAAGATTTAACTCAAAGTGAAACAGCAAAGAAATTAGGTATTACTCAAGTAATGGTTTCAAGATATGAGAAAAGAAGTTTAAGTAAAATGAGAGACTTTATGTATATGTAAAAAAATTTAATTCATAATAATAATGGTGAATGTTATGAATAAAGAAGACTATAAAAAATTAGTTAAGAAGCATACTCCGAAAGAACCAAAATTAAGAAATATTGGAGTAGCTTTTTTAGTGGGAGGAATAATTGGGTTATTTGCTGAAGTTATGATTTATATTTTTATGCATTGTTTTGCAGTATCAAGTGTTGAGGCAGGTCTTATTACAGCGTTAGTGGTTATTTTCTTGTCAAGTTTATTTACAGCTTTAGGATTTTTTGATAATTGGGTAAGTGTTTGTAAATGTGGACTTATTATTCCAACTTCTGGATTTGCTCATAGTGTAGCATCAAGTGCTTTAGAATATAAAAAAGATGGCTTAATTACAGGACTTGGATCCAACTTTTTTAAACTTGCTGGTTCAGTAATTTTATATGGAATTATTTCAGCTTTTATTTTAGTGATTGTGAGAGTGATTTTTGGTGGCTAGTATGAAATTTAAAAATGTTTATTTAAATGATTATTATACAATTGTGGGACCTTTAGAAAAAAATAGTCGTTTAAAAAGATTGGATATGGTAATGGATGATTATTATATTGGAGAAAAAACTTTTGAACAGGCTGAGGTAAAAATGCAACAAGTGGTAATAGATAGTATTATCGGTAAAAATAATTTAAATATTAGTGATATTGATTTGCTTGTAGGTGGAGATTTAACTAATCAGATTGCTATTAGTAATTATAGTGCTAAAAATTATAATATACCTTTTTTGGGGCTTTATTCAGCTTGTGCTACATTTGTAGAAGGCTTAATTGTTGCATCAAGTATGATAGATGGTGGTAAATTTAAAAAAGTTGTTGGTATTACAAGTAGTCATAATTTAACTGCAGAAAGACAATTTAGATATCCAGTTGAATATGGAGCTCCGAGAGCCCATACTGCAACATTTACATCAACGGGGGCTGTTTCAACATTATTAAGTAAGAAACCTAGTGGTATTAGAATAGAAAGTGCCACAATTGGTGTACCTGTAGATTTAGGAGTAAGTGATGCCAATAACTTAGGAGCAGCGATGGCTCCGGCAGCAGCAAGTACAATTGCAACACATTTTGCTAGTTTAAAAAGAGATGCGAACTATTATGATTTAGTATTGACTGGTGATTTAGGATGTGTTGGTAGTGAAATTTTAAAAGATTATTTAGAAACTGTATATAATATAAAGTTGAAAAAATATTTAGATGCAGGTTGTGAATTATATTTAGATAGTCAAAAAACATATGCCGGAGGTAGTGGTCCAGCTTGTTTACCAATTGTTTTGTTTAATAAAATATTACTTAATAAGAAATATAAAAAAATACTTTTAGTAGCAACTGGGTCTTTGCATAGTCCAACCACAGTTAATCAACATGGTACAATTCCATCAATTGCTCATGCTATAAGTTTGGAGGTGGAATAATGAATTTCTTAATGGCATTTTTATTCGCAGGATTTATGTGTGCTTTAGCTCAAGTTATTTTGGATAATACTAAATTAACACCAGGGCATATTACTAGTATTTATACTGTTGTAGGTGCTTTTTTGTCATTCTTAGGTTGTTACGATAGATTGATTTCTAAATTTGGAGCTGGAGCAACAATTCTTATTTCCAATTTTGGACATGTGTTATATAGTTCAGCATGGCAAGGGTATATAGAGGATGGATTCTTGGGTATTTTTGGTAACATGCTATGTAAGTCTTCTGGAGTAATAACTGGTGCAATTGTAGCGGCTTTTCTAGTATCAATTGTTTTTAAACCTAAAAATTGAGTTGCTAATAAAAATAGCAACTTTTTTTATGTTTTGAATTTCCCTAGAAATGGGAGAAAACAGCATGAATATCCCGATTTATGTCGATTTTTGACGGACGATTTTTCTTGCATTTTTTTGTAGTTGTGCTTTAAGATATAAACTTATCGAAGGAGGATTTTTATGCCAAGTAAATTAATAGAAAAAGAAAAAACAAAAGATGTCTTTTATGGATTTAATTATGATAAGATGTTTAAAGCAATATTCGTGGGATTTAATGAAGATAGAA
>OIYR01000589.1_pt1 | contig 20001 bp, 15 predicted proteins | sample 1588221 | NCBI WGS metagenome assembly OIYR01 (sample SAMN03283292) | human gut metagenome | biome: human-associated habitat; material: feces | host: Homo sapiens | place: Peru | collected 2012
CACCTGTTGAAATGTGACCGAGACCATACTTCTCGATCATCTTGTCGCTCTGTGTACCCTTACCAGCACCTGGAGCACCGAAAATTACGATATTTTTCATTTTTACCTTAATATATATAAATTGTTTTATGTTGTGTCAGATTAATATTCATTCATCCATTTCTGCCCCCAAGGAGACAAAAGTATAGCAATCGTTACACCAAAGAAAACAGTGAACATACCTAAAAAGATTAAAGTGTTCATACTTATATCCTCCTATTTTTATTATTAAACTTAGTATATTTTTTACGTCTTTCTTCTTTCTCTTTTTTACCTTTCTTGTCAAAATACAGAGCGACCCAAAAAAGCCCCACTGCCAAGATAAAGCTAACCAGATAAATAAGCCAATGAAGTTCTTCCCCAATATCTCCAACAAAAGTCGTTATAAACGCTGCTGTAATAAGATACTTGGAGACATCCAAGCAATAATCACTAATTTTCTCCCACATGCTTCACCCCCTATTCTTCTACAATCGTGTAGATGTCGCGGAGGTTTCTGCCTTCTTGGTCATAATCTAATCCATATCCTACGATGAAATCGTTAGGGATTTCCATTACGGTATAGTTGATGTCCAGATCCACCTTCAGATTGCCCGGCTTCACGAGGAGCGAGCAGATCTCTATGCTGGCTGGATTCTTCTTCTTCAGATCCTCGATCATGTGAGCCATGGTAAAGCCGGAATCCACGATGTCCTCCACGATTACCACGTGGCGACCGGTAAGATCCTGGTTCAAGCCCATCAGGGTCTTCATGCTGCCCGTAGAGCTGGTGCCCTCGTAGGAAGCATACTTCACAAAAGAAATCTCGCTTGGTACCGTAATCATTCGCATCAGATCGGCAGCGAAGATAAACGAACCATTCAACACAGCCAGGAACACTGGAGTCTTATCCGCATAATCCTGGTTCAATCGGTCGGCAACGACCTGTACCTTCTTCAGAATATCTGCCTCTGGAATAGAGGTCTTGAAGGTCTTATCCTTGATTTTTACTATGCCCATAGTCTTGATGATATAATATTTTCTGCAAAATTACGAAAAAATCGTGAAACTTCATCCATTCATCGACTTTTTTTAGTACTTTTGCATTAAATTAATCAGATAATCGGACATAACATACATTAATATATGAAAATATTCACTAGTGCTCAGATACATGAGCTGGATAAATACACCATTGAGCATGAGCCGATCACATCGCTCAACCTGATGGAAAGAGCTGCCAAGGCGCTCACACGTGCCATCGAGGAGGAATGGTCTAACAGAACACCGGTCGTGGTTTTCGCCGGACCGGGAAACAATGGTGGTGATGCACTTGCCGTGGCGCGCCTTCTCAGCGAAGACGGCTATATGGTGAGTGTATTCCTATTCAATGTGCACAACAAGCTCTCTGCCGACTGTGCCACCAACAAGAAACGAATCATCGAGGGTAAGTGCGTCAAGCAGTTTACCGAGGTAACCGTCAACTTCGACCCTCCCCAGCTCGAGGCGGGAATGCTCGTAGTGGATGGTCTCTTCGGCAGCGGACTCAACAAGCCGCTTGCGGGCGGATTCGCTGCCATGGTGAAATACATCAACCAGAGTGCGGCACAGATCGTGAGCATCGACCTGCCTTCCGGTCTGATGAGCGAGGATAATTCCTACAACATCAGCGCCAACATCATCCGTGCCGACCTCACCCTCACCCTGCAGCAGAAGAAGCTGTCGATGCTAATGGCAGACAACCAGCAGTATCTGGGCAGAATCAAGGTGCTCGACATCCGACTCTCTCCTGATTTCATCCAGCACACCGAGAGCCGTTGCAGCATCCTCGAGGAAAAGGATATCCGCCAGCTCCTGAAGCCTCGCGGTGACTTCGCCCACAAGGGCAGCATGGGCACGGCGCTCCTCATAGCAGGCAGCTACGGCATGGCAGGAGCTTCGGTGCTTGCCACCAGAGCCTGCCTCAGAACGGGTGTGGGAAAGGTGATTACCCATACGCCTAAGAGAAACTACGAGATTATGCAGATTTCCGTGCCCGAGGCGGTACTGCAGATGGATACAGAGGAAACCATCTTCAGCGAACCGGTGGATACGGAAGATTACCACGCCATGGGCATCGGTCCGGGACTGGGAACCAGCGAGGCTACAGCTATCGCCCTGATTGCCCAGCTCAGAAGAAGCACCTGTCCGGTAGTGGTGGATGCCGATGCTCTCAACATCCTTGCCAGTCACCGTGCCTGGATGCAGCAGTTGCCTAAGAACCTCATCTACACTCCGCATCCTAGAGAGCTTGACCGTATGGCAGGCATCACCTGCAGCAACTGCACCGAGCGCCTCTTCAAGGCATGCGAGCTTGCCGACCGCCTGCACGGCTACATCCTGCTGAAGGGTCATTTCTCTGCCCTCTGTCATCCGGATGGTAAGGTGGAGTTCTGCTCTACGGGCAACAGCGGTATGGCTACGGCGGGCTGTGGCGATGTGCTTACAGGCATCATCACCGCTCTTCTGGCTCGCGGTTACAAGCAGGCAGATGCTGCCCGCATCGGTATGTACCTTCATGGGCTTGCCGGCGACCTCGCCATCAAGGACCTGGGCAAGGAAAGCCTCATTGCCAGCGATCTCATCGATTACCTGCCGAAGGCATTCCTCAGAATGGAAGAGTAAGATTGGAAAAGTATAAGAATGCAGAAAGGGTGTGCTCGTGTGAGCACACCCTTTCTGCATTCTTATATGCTATTGTTTATACTATGCTTCCAATGAATTTCTGGCTTCATAGAAGCGTTTTTCCAGCTCGCGTCGCAAATCGTCCTTGCGGTCCATATTCAGCTTCTTGCGGATATGGCTACGCTGGCTGGTGATGTTCGATTCACTCTTGTTCAGTTCGATGCAGATTTCCTTCAGCATCTTACCTTCCAGTACCATTTGGCAGATTACCCTCTCACTGTTGGTGAGATCGGCACATACCAGATCCCAAGCCTTCTTGCTCAGTTCGCTGGTCTTCAACTGTTCTGCGGCACGCTCCAGGATATTCTGTTGCTGCTCCGGGCGCAGTCGGCTCAGCAGGTTTACCGCCATATCCTTCTCTTCATCCTTCAGGTCGGCAAGCATGTGCAGCGCCTTCCTCTCCTCTTCCCTCATCTGCTTGGGCTGTCTGAGTTCCTTGACCATGACTGGTTCCCAGTTATAGAGCCATACATACAGAATCATCAGGAAACCAACCAGAACTGCCTTGATGCTGAAGAGCAGCACGGAGATCTGCGTATGCGAGATGGCTACCGCCACCACTGGCAGCAGAGCGATGGTAAAGCCGAGAGTGGTACGGTTGAGCTGCTGGCTCTGGGCGGTAATGGCAAGTATAAACATGATGAAGATATTGCTCATCACGCTCAGGTTGTCCCGGTCGCCCTGATAGTGCAGACAGAGCATACTGTCAATCGCCAGCTTCACGAATACGAGGATATAGAGCAGGGAGATGCCGGTCTTGAATACCACCTTGCGCTTCAGCACCACATACATCAGCAGCGCCAGTGCAAGGGTATGGACTACATTATAGAACATGCCCCCCCATGCTTTCATCATGTAAAACAAAAGGAAGTGATAGGGAATAATGAGTATCTCTATCAGAGTTAAAAGGGCGAAGGCGATCACCCTTCGGCGATCCACCACTCCACAATAGTCAGGGCATAAATGATGTTCCAAGCGCAAACACCAATCCCAAAGTTTGTTCTTAGCTTTCATTATTTGCTTTCAATTTACTTATAATTTAAACAGTTGTTTATACTTTTACATCATCAAAGTCTTGCCCGCTTGGGGCACTTTGCATATCTTTCAGGACCTCTGAGTCCTGAATTCATTGATGATTTACCAACTTATTCTTCTCTGCTGCAAAATTACTACTAAAAATCGAAAAACTCTAAGAAAGTAGGTAAAAAGGTGGCAGAAAAAGCAAAAAACAGATGAGAAAAAGCATTTTTCAGGGTTTTTCAGTGTTTCATTCATGCGGTTTTTATTCGGTATCAGCATTTTTAGGCACATTTTTCTTGGCAGCAATCGAAAAAGACGCTATCTTTGCAATCGTAAAAACAAAGTTCGCGGTTTCAAGCCCGAGCTTCCAATCAAACCCCAAAGTTGCCAACAGGCATCTAAGAACAATGGAGTAGATGATAAAGATGATGATGAGTAGAAGAAGAGTAAATGATAGACTTACTATTCTTTAATAAATAAAGTCTAGTTTCAAGCCTATTGAATGGAAGGAAAAGGAAATTAAGAAAAAGTATAAGTATAAGTATAAGTAAAAGATGATGATGCGTTTCTCTAGAGAGACCATTTGTCATTCTTAAATCATTAAAAGATTTTAAGTATGAACAGAAGGATTTTAATTGCGCTACTGGCTGTTGGTAGCTTCATCTGCCCAGCCGTCGCTCAGAAGGTGGCCTTGAAGACGAACCTCCTTTATGATGCTACAAGCACCATGAACCTCGGCTTCGAATTTGGCCTTTCCCCAAAATGGACCTTGGATGTATCCGGCAACTACAACCCGTGGACATTTTCCAAGAACAAGAAGTGGCAGCACTGGCTTGTTCAACCAGAAGCTAGATACTGGTTCTGCAATAAGATGATGGGCTCCTTCATCGGCTTCCACGCCCTCGGAGGTTCTCATAACATAGGTAACGTAGATCTTGACTTCAAGTTCCTCGGTACCGACTTTTCCAAATTGAAAGATTACAGATACGAAGGTTGGTTCGTAGGTGCAGGTGTTGCATACGGTTATACCTGGGCTCTCTCCAAGCATTGGAACTTCGAGGCTGAACTCGGAGTGGGATACGTTTATTCGAAATCGGATAAATATGAATGCCCGCAATGTGGTGAGAAACTCGAGAAAGACAAGGCGCATCACTACGTAGGACCTACCAAGGCGGCACTCAATCTGGTGTATGTCTTCTAATTCATGATACATTATTATATTAATAAGTAAAAACTGAAGATTATGAATACATATAAGATTTTAAACAAGACACTTGGAGCCGTCGCCCTCAGCATTCTGTTTAGCACTAACGCTATCGCTCAGGAACAGGCTGCCAAGGATATGAAAGTCCTCAACAAGGAAATCAAGAAGAAAGGCAATAAGGTGAACGTCTATATGGACCTCAATCTCGATGACGTGAAACTGGCAAGCAACAAGGGTCTCATCCTTACACCTATTTTATATAAGGGTGAGGATACGCTCAAGCTCCCGGCTGTGGAGGTGATGGGTAACAAGAGATACATCTACTACCAGCGTACCAAGAAGACCGCTACCCAGAACCCGCTCATCGTTGCCAAGCGTGAAAACAAGGAGCCACAGACGCTCCGATACGCTTACTCTACTCCTTACCAGGACTGGATGAAGAATTCCAACTTCGCCATCAGCAATGATGCATGCGGATGTAACCAGAAACTGCTGGCAGAAAACCTGCTCACCAACAATGGCGAGGCGCTCGTTACTCCTCAGCAGCTCTATCAGGCTTATCAGCAGCCAAAGGCGGAGGCAGTGAAGATCAGACAGGAAAACGGTTCGGCTAGACTCAACTTCCGCATCAACAAGTGGGATATCGTGAAGGATCTCGGTAACAATACCAATGAGTTGGCTACCATCAAGCAGACGCTCGACCTCGTGAAGAACGACCCTGATGTAACCATCACTTCCATTACCCTCCACGGATATGCTTCACCAGACGGCAGCTATGCCAACAACAACAAGCTTTCCCGCAACCGTACCCAGGCTCTCTACAACTATCTGTTGAAGACCTACCCTATCGACAAGAAGCTCTTCAAGGTAGAATCTACAGCTGAGGATTGGGAAGGAACACTGGAGTACATCAAGAGTCACAACATCCCTCAGAAGGAAGCTGCTCTCAAGATCATCAACAGCGATATGACTCCTGACCAGAAGGAACAGACACTCGCAGCCAAGGCTGGTGAGGCATTCCGATTCCTCGTTGACAAGGTTTGGCCAGGCTTGCGCCGCACAGATTACACCATCGAGTACGATGTGAAGGCATTCAACCTAGAAGAGGCTCGCAGAGTAATCAATACCCGTCCGCAGAAGCTCTCTCTCCAGGAGATGTACATGGTGGCAAACAGTTATCCGAAGGGAAGCGAAGAGTACAACAATGTATTCGACACAGCCGTGAAGATGTTCCCAGAAGATAAGCTCGCCAATCTGAATGCTGCTCTTGCTGCCATCGACAGAGGTGACAGGGTAAGCGCAGAGAAGTACCTGAAGAAGGCTGGCACCGGTGCCGAAGTAGATAATGCCCGTGGTTGCCTCGCCGTTCTCAATGAGGATTACGAAGCTGCCAAACAGTACTTCCAGAAGGCAGTAGCCGGCGGCTTGAAGGGTGCTCAGGAGAATCTCAACAAGCTGAACAAGATTGTGGAATAAGAGTTTGATTTTTAAGTAATGCATATCAGGAAGTTAAAGGAGTTAAAGAAGTTAAGGAGTTAAGACGTATGTCTTACTGCTTAAAAAACACGCCAAAAAGACTGTTGTCTTAACTCCTCAGCAACCGTAGGGAGCGATAACTCCTTGACTTCTTTAACTCCTGAACTTGCGAGACTTGAATTAAGTATAAGTAAAAGAATAAACAATAATATTAATATAAACTAAAAAATTAAATTTAAGAACAAGAAAAGAAAGAATAGTATTTGATTACCCCCGGGCGAAGCCAGTGATGAGGTCAGAGAGACCCGTCCATTTCGCAACTCAAAACAAAAATTTGTATAACACTTAATAAGTAAAAGATTATGAAGAAAATGAATTTGCTCGCAATGAGCTTGGTATCAGCAGCAGCGTTATCTTTCTCAAGCTGCAGTAACAATGATGATTTAGGTGGTGGCGCAGGTACACAGTCACAGGTTGATGGCTTCTATATGACATTGGCTATCCAGACTCCTACCAACAATGGTACAAGAACTGTTGAAGGTACAGACGGAACAAAAACAGCTTCACCTGAAGAGCAGACTGTAACCAAGGGTACATTCTTCTTGGTTGACCAGAATGGTAGTGTTGCTTTCAGCCGCTACGTAGATAGCTCATCTAAAAATGAAGATACAAAATGGAATGGAGCAAACGAGTCACAAACTGGCACTAAGCTCATTAACATCAAGGTTGATAAGGTTGCAGCAGGAACAACCTACAAGGTTTACTTCTTGGCAGGTGATAACAAGGTTCCTGATAAAATAAACCCTACAAAACACGTATTTACCGCAACATCACAGTTTGCGAACCCATTTGCAAAAGCTAATAACTTTGCTATGTTCAACCAGAATGATGCAAATGTTGATGGTAATGGATACACCGTTGTTTTCACCAAAGACAATAAGGACAAGGCAAACCCTGCAACAGTAAAGTACACCAAGGGGTCTGTAGTAAAGGAGAAGGCTCCGATTGCAATTGAGCGCATTACCGCTCGTATCGACGCTCCTACTTCTGGTGTAACAAATATCACTGCAACTTATAGTGATGACAAAGAGCTTACTGAGGCTGTAAAGGAAGCAATGAAGGATGCAAGAGATAAGGTTAAGGAAATCACATTGAGCAGATATGCGATTGTAAACCTGACCAACAAGGCTAACGTTATGCAGACTTGGAGCAATAGTGCACTTTCTATCCCTGCTGATATTACAATGTGGCAGCCAACAACATCATTTGGTGGAGAAAAGCTATTTGCAGACGGTGGTTTCACAACTGTAGCTGCAACTGCACACAACTACGTATTCGAGAACACTTCTACAGACCCTACAAAGATGTACTTCGAGTATAAGGTTACTTTGGATGAAACAAAGTTTAAGAACAAGGCAGGTGAGGTTATGCCAGCAGACTTTACAGATGGTACATTCTATCGCTACAACAACATCATCTTCACAAGCTTTGCACAGATTTTCAATCAGTATGCAGATGTTACAGATATCTTTGGTACAGGTAAGACCGCTGACGTCATGAAGGACGATTTGAAGGCTATTCTCAATATGCCAGCAGGTACAGATAGAGAGAAAGCTTTGAAAAACTTCCGCGAGACATACGATATCGAAGTATTCGATAAGGGTTTGACTTACTACCGTCAGAACATCGTTGACAAGAACCTCTTGACAACAGGTCTGCCATTAATCCAGCGCAACACCATCTACAAGTTGACAGTAAACAATGTCTTCAATATTGGTGCACAGGTTCCTAATGGTGAGGATGAGATTGACAAGAAGTCTTTGTTCTACCTCAACGTAACTGTTTCTGTTAACCCTTGGGTTCTCAATACACAGGGTGTTGAGTTGGGTGACTAATCCCAATCACTTCGCTTAACCGCAGAAACAGAAAAAGATGAATGCTCCGGGGATGCACCCCATCCCCCACTCTCAAGATAATTCTTGAAACAACAATACTCTCAATCTCCCGGGGGCAACCCCGCCTCCGGGAGATTAAAAAAGAAAAAGATGATATTTGCCGCCAACAGATGGCGGGAACCCCTATCGTGCTGAATCAGCACCACTCAACAAGAAAAAAAAGATGCCGGAGGCTACCCCACTTCTTACGCCCTACGGCACACTAGATATAAGTATAAGTAAAAGAATCAATAAAATACAAACGATATGAAACATTTCATCATCAAAAACGGTTGCAAAGTGGTTTGTATCTCAGCCATCGCACTCTCATCGCTTTCATCATGTATGAAAGACGATTTGACGAATTGTCCTGCACACAAGGTGTCGCTCAAGTTCGATTATACATATAATGTTGAGAACGCTGATGCTTTCTCCCAGGAAGTGAAAAACCTCAACGTCTATGTTTTCGATAAAAACGGTAAATACTTCGATACCTATACGCAGTCAGCCGACAAATTCGAAACGGGTCACAGCATGGACATCACAGACTTACAGGAAGGTAAATACACCTTCGTCTGCCTGGCACGTGACAAGAAACCTACAGGTAGCAGAGCCGACGGTGACGACGAGATGGAGTTCAGCTTCACCCAACTCACACCAGGTGTTTCTACCATCAACGACCTGCAGGAGGAAATGGGAAAGAAAGACGGAGAGGCTTCTGTCAACAACAAGAAGTTCACCGCTCTCTACACTGCCCAGACATCTCTCGACTTCAAGGGCAAGAAGGACACATCCGGCAAACTGAGTCTGATGAAATGTACCAAGACCTACCGCATCGTGATGCTTCCTTACGATAACGACCAGCAGGGATTCGTGGCAGAAAACTTCGACGTAAGAATCAAGGGTTCGGCTGCCCTCCTCGACTACAAGGGCGACAAGGTAAAGGATGCCAACGGAGTAGAACAGAACAAGCCAATCACCTACGTGCCTTACAACGAGAAACTGGTGGTGAACTCCAGCGGTAATACCCAGGTTGAAGGTGAAGAAATCGACAAGGCTCTGGTTTACGACCTGTCTTCTTCCAGAATGTTCGAGCGCAAGGACGATGTAAGCACCCGCAACACCGAAAGCACGGAGTACGATGACAAGCGAATCGTAATCACCGACAAGCGCACAGGCAAGGTTATCTTCAACCACTCACTGCCATGGTTCCTCGCTCTCTGCGGCGAGCGCACCGACAAGGGCTGGGAGGATCAGGAATACCTAGACCGCCAGGATCACTACACCCTCGTATTCTACGTTCCAAGTCCAGGTTCCGACTACCACATGGATGCTAGAATCAAGGTGAACGGATGGGTTCTCAATCTGCAGAATGCAGACCTCGGAACCAAATAAGGAAACAGTGCTACCCACACTGTATAGAGAGAAAGAAAAGTATAAGTATAAGTAAAAGATTAAAAAGATGAAACGCTATAACTCAACTTTGATCAAGATGACACGCCGGCTAGGCATGGCTATCGCAGCCTTGCTCATGTTGAGCACAATGGCATCTTGCTCAGACCAAGATTCGCAGGCACCTGCAACTGGCGATGAAGCTTACCTCAACCTGAGCTTCTCTACCGCCAGCAACACGACTTCCAGAGCAAGCAGAGCTGAGGACATCGGAAACAACGAGACTCAAGCTAATCCTACCGCTGAGAGCGACATTCATAGCATCAAGGTATGGGTGTTTAAATCAGAAACAGGAGCAAGCGCCAATCCGATTGCTTACAAGGAAGATACACCATCTGCTGTTGACGGTAAACCCGTCAACGGCAACTACACGCTGAACTTGAGATTCTTGCGTAAGATCAACGGTGAAGAACTCAAAAACATCGACCTCTATATTCTGGCAAACTCAGAGAGTACCAATATGGCTGAAAAGCTGAATGGCAAGGATTTCCGCAGCATCACCCGAGCAGACCTGCAAAAGGTAACCTTCGATGATCCATTCGGAATTACAACAGAAGGCAAGGCTCAGACTACAGTGGTTCCAACCGGCAAGGGTCTCCCTATTTCCCGTGCCATTACCAATATAGAAATAGCCAAACACGTAGCTGATACAGAGATTGAGGCAAAGGACAAAGGCATTTCGATTCCTCTGGTTCGCGCCGTTTCCAAACTTCACTTCTATTTCGCCCGTAAGACTGGTGAAGATGCCTTGACAGAAAATGTGAAGGTAACAAGAATTGAAATAGATGGATACACCTTCCCTACAGAAAGCTATGTTTTCCCTGATGAGGAAAAATATGATGAAGCAAATGCCAACAAGGCTGCAACAAGCAGCAAGTATGGCACTCCTGCTTACGTACCAACAGCCCTCCAACTGGGAGGTGTTGAAAATTCGGGAATTGCAGCAGTTGCAGACCCTACGGCATTCATCAAAAAGAGCCAGACAGCTCAAGAATACCTGGATGCTTTCAAAGCCGCTGGTATCGCTTCTCATCATCTCAGCTATCTCCGTGAAACAAACAAATCTATCCCAGTGAAGATTACCTATCAGTTGGCTGACGGAAGCATCGAGAAGACCAAGGAGATTTCAATTCCATCCAGCGGCAACGCTATCCGCAACCGAGAGCTCGTAGTTTACGGCTACTTCCTCCAGGGTGGAGCCCTCTGCCTCGACTGGCAGGTAATGCCTTGGAACAAGGTAACTTCTGAAATCAGCTGGAGCAATGTAAATTGCCAGATGTTTGCTTGGCATAAATCATCTCCAAGTGCTACAACGGGTGATGAAGAAGGTAAATACTGTCTGGTAAACTATCCAAGATATGCAACAGACAAGCACAACTCTCTAGTAGCTAAGTCTTCAGAAGCAGCCTTCTACTTCAAGGTAGATGGTCCTACAGGACTGGTTTGGAAAGCTCATCTCACCAACCCTAAAGAGTTTGCTTTCAACTATGCCAAATCTACAGAAAGCACCAACTGCGTTTCTACAGGCATCGCCCGAACAGCTCCTTATCAGATCAAGGTAGAAGCCTTGAATCCATGGACAGAAGGAACTTCATTTGATCAGTTGACAGCTTGGGCAAAAGGTAAAGGCAGCGATCCTGTATATACCGATCTCTACGTAACCGTATCGCTGGATGGCATCCACGAATATGAAGTGGAAATCAACCCAGACTATGCCGGAGGTATTTACAAGAAGGGAAGAAAGTTCGCAGGAACCAATACCCGCATCCGCATCTTCCAGCTGCAGGCCTTCAAGGATAAAGGCTACGATGAGCTTCAGAAAGCAAGTGGACATTATACTAATTATTTAAAATAAGGAGGGCAAACAATGAAAGCAATATCAAAATACTTTGCGATGTGTGCAATCGCCCTCTTAGGGCTTGCAAACACATCTTGCATGAGCGATGATATAGAAAGCACTGCTGCTTGCGACTACAGCGTAGTGCTGGAATACAAAGTAGGCGGTTCTGCTACTGAAACCCGTGCTGCAGTTACCCGTGCTGCAGTAGAGGATGGATCAGAAGATCTCAATGAGAACCTGATCAATCGCCTCGACCTCTTCGTCTTCAAACCAGATGGATCGCGCGTTAAACAGGTTACATTTAATTCAGCAGATGTAAAGGGTAGCAGTCCAACTACAGAATACAGGCACAAGGAGTTAACAAGCAATGATCTGACACGTTCTGACATTGACGGCAACGTTCTCTACTTGGTTGCAAACCTAGACAACTGGGGCAACATCAACAACCTGAATGATTTAAAGATTGCCACCATCAATCAGGCAACAACCTTCCAGCACAACCAGAAGCAGTCTGCTTTCGTGATGGATGCCAAGATGCTGAAGAGAGAAGTAGTAACAGGCAAAATCCACCTGAAGTTCCAGCTGAAGAGAGCGCTAGCCAAGATTCGCCTCAACGTACAAGATGACAAGGGCAACACAGTAGATCCTACAAAATATGCCTGTCAGTTGATACACTACGCAGCAGATGGTTCTATCCTCGCCGAAGGCAACATCACCGACAATGCATTGAATAAAGATGCCGCTGCCAGCAGCAAGGTAACAGTTCCTGCCGTAACACAAGACAACAAGGCTGTGTTCTACTCATACGCCAACAGTTGGATTGACATAAGCAAGGATCCAAAGGCAGAAGAACCAATCGATGTCAGCAAGCAGACCTACATCCTGCTCAAGGCAAAATTCAACAACAAGGATTACTTCTACAAGGTGCCGGTTAACAAGCGCCTCTACGAAGACAACGATGCAGCAACAATAGATTGGACCAAATTCGATCCTCTCTATCGCCTCGACCGCAACACCATCTACGACGTAACAGCCAAGGTGGACAGAGAAGGAGGAGGTACTCCTGAGAATCCGGCAACATTGTATGTGAATCCTATCGTAAGTGACTGGGATGACAACATCGCATGGGACTATACAGATAAGGTAAGCATCGAGATGGAACGAGAAGCAGGAGAATTTGGAGAAGCTGTGGAAGTTCACTATGGTATTCCAAACGGAGGTGGTCCAGCTATCACGCTGAATAACATTGATACAGGCGACAAGAACTGGATCCTTCAGTGCGACAACCCAGACTTTGCGTTCTATGTGGATGGAAAAACCTATGATACAGTAAGTAAGAGCGACATCACTGGCGGCAACTCATTCACATTCTATGTAGTGCCAAAGAGAAATAAAGACTTAGCAGTAGAAAGAAATTTCGACACCAAGGTATTTATCGTTCTTGCTCCTGACATGAGAAAGGTTCTATTCAATGTAGGAGATGGAAAACTACCTGGAGATGACTTCAACATCAAGTTCACCCAGGGTGCTGATCTCTCAGGAAATTAAATGAGAATATGTGGTTTAAATAAACTAAAGGATTAAATCATCATGAAGAAGTTAAATAAATATAGAAAATCTGTACAAGGCTTGATGTTGTTGACCTTCGGTCTAACAATGGCAGGATGCTCCGCTCAGGATGATTTCTTCACCGAAACATCATCAGAGAGCCTCAGCATCAAGCCTAGTGTAACAGAAGCAACTGTATCAAGAGCAGCAGTTGCTTCTGACAAAGCCCTACGTGAAGCTGCACTTGACAACCTGTACGTGAAGATTTTCGACCAGGAATATCAGGAGCAAAGTGTCAACCAGAAGTTTGACCGCAACTTGCAAAGCGAGAAGGAAGAGATTCTTGGTCAGGGCAACTGGAAAGTTGACTTGAATCTGCAGGAGAACAAGAAGTACTTCGTGTACTCAATTGCTAATGCAAAAGAGGACTTACAACAGGTAAACTCATTGGCTGACCTGAAAAAGAAGGTGCAGACTGATGAAGACATCTGGAAGCCTTACAGCAGCAACAAGAATGCAACCAAGAACTTCCTGATGACAGCCAACTCTGATTGGACAGTCAGCAAAGAGCCTACTCAGACCATCGACAGTAAGCTGACAAGAGCTGCAGCCAAGATCGTTGTAAATCTCAAGATCAATGTTGCTGGCTACGAGGTGGTAGGCGAACCTACCTGGCAGTTGCTGAACTATAACACCCAGACTACTCTCTTTGGTCCAAATACAGCTAAGAGCATAGCTAGTATGAGCGAAACTGAGACGAATGAGCAAATGGCTAAGACTGCTGATGGCTATCAGTTGGTTACCTACAGTTACGCAACATCATGGGGTGATAATGCAAGTGCACCTCAGGCAAAGATCAAGGTGATGCTGAAGAAGGGTGAAGAAAAACCTGTGGATTACTATTACAGTATTCCTGTTCGCGACCCTAAGGCAACAAAGTCATTGGATCGTAACTACGTCTATACAGCCAACGCCACCGTAACAAGTCTGGGCAGCAGCTCTGACATTACTTATGGTGATGCTATGAATCTGGTATATGATGTACAGAAGTGGACCAAGGGCGAAGAGACGACAATCAATGCTGGTGACCAGAAGTACTTGTTGGTTTCTCCTACCTTTATGATCATGAAGAACCAGAGATTTGATAATTCTACCATCAAGTTCTATGGCTCAGGTAAATGTAAGGTAGAAACCGTGGAAATTTACTATTATGACAAAAATGGTAAGAAACAATCATGCACTGGTAGTCAATACTTCAAAGCTTCTGCAAAATATGCAGATGGTCATGGTGAGTTAAAGGATCAGGGAACAATTGTTATTGGCGATGCGAACAATCCGAATGCCAATGACTTCGTACCACTGTCTGTTAAATATATCAAGATAAAGGTTACTTGCGAAGGCGTGGAAGATCCTGTGGATGTAACTATCAAACAGTATCCTTTGGAGTATATCCAGGGTATAGCTGGCTGGTATTCTACAAAATCTATAGACGGATGGATTGATTGGCAAACAGATCAAGCTTCGCACGATACACGGAAGACCTATTCTGATTACAATTTCAATGCTAGAGTTTATGAAAATAACAATATGTACGAATACTACGACTACGGAAACCGGTACTATGGTTATACAGCTCAAAAAGGCTCTAGATTAACGGAACAGAATAACAACCAAATGTACGTTGTTCAAATTACGGAAACAGATGGAACTTATGTAATCGGACATGGAACCTCTGATAATGACGATATGGTATCTCCAGCCTTTATGCTAGCTTCACAGCTTGGACTTATTACACCCAATAAATCTTCATTTGATATAGCAAAGGACCATTGTGACAAGTACATAGAAGTAAATACAGACAAAAAGAAATACACTGATTGGCGTCTACCAACCCCTTCAGAAGTAAAGGTTATTTGTAAATACCAAAATGACAAAAATCAAAATGTAATGTCTGAGGTATTAAAGCGCCAATACTATTGGACAAGAAACGGACAAAAAACTCTTGCTAACAGCAATGACAACACATCTCGAGGTTACATCCGTTGCGTTCGCGACCTCTCACCAGACGAGGTAAAAGAGCTGGAAAACAAGAATGAATAACAATTAAAGAAGGTACAAAATGAAAAAGTTAAAACTATATATCGGAATGATGGTAGGACTGTTAGCAACTATGCTAACAGCCTGCACAAGCGATTTGTCTGAAGAGACGGTGCCTTCTAACAGCAAGGGTGAGATGACGCTCAGCTTCAAGGTATCTACTCCAGACTACAAAATCGAAACAAGATCTGAGGGCTACAACAACGAGGGTTTCGGAAGCTCTGATGTGCAGATATTCTGCTTTGATGCCAATGGATACTTCCTGGGCATGGGTCAGGATCTGACTGTGGAACCTACAAGCAAAGAGGAAATTGGCGAAGGTACAGCTAATACCAATAACAAACAGATTAGTGTAAAGATGCCTAATGCCACTGCCCGACTCCACATCATTGCCAATGCCAACATCAATACAGAAAAGGCAGCCAACGAATGGATCGGCTTGCATGAAAACAAGCTGATTACTACGTTTGAATCAAAGGCAGATGAAAATCAGGCTCTGAAAACCAAGTATTGGGGATATTGCTGTGGCACTACAACTGCTGATATGAAGACAAAGCTTACCAATAGCAGCAATGTGATTCATCTGATCAGAGATCGTGCTAAGATCACTGCTGACTGGGAAGAGTCAACCAATATCAAGAGTGTAGAAATCTCCATCGGTGAAGGAATGTTATATGCAACAATGGCTGCATTCGATCGTAACAAACTGGAGTTTCCAAACACAACTGCAGCTAAGGATTGGGAATGGAATATTACCGACATTACCCTGCCTAAGTCAGAAAAAAGATACAAAGGTTCTGCAAGCCAGATGGGAACTGTACAATATTGCTTTGAGGATGAAAACTCAAGTAAGGATCCTGTAAGATGTATCCTGAAAGTGACATTCAAAGACAACACCGAAAAATGGTACAAGGTTTATCTTCAGGATGAGAATCAGCAATTCTATAAGATCAAGAGAAATTATACCTATGCGATTCACATCAAGAAGCTGAATTCAAAGTTAGGTTATTCTGGCTACGACAATGCCTTTGACGGCTATGCTGCCAACAACCCTTGGATTCAGGTAGAGCAGATCGTACCAAAGATATCAGATGGAATCTATACATTGGAAATTCCTAATGGTACAAACGTGATGTTGAACGATGGTGCTGCAGAAAGTCAGGAAATCGACTTTAATTACGAAGGTGGTGATTTGAACAAAGCAAATCGTTTCGATGTAAACTGGGTTACGAATAATGACTTAGGTAAGAAAGACCTCACCATTACCTATACAAACGGTAAGGGTAAGATTGGCTTTACCAGAGATGGCATTACTGACCAGCTAAAATCTGGCGAAATCCGATTGCTTGACAAGGTGAGTGGTATGAGTAGAACCATCAAGATATACAGTATCAAGAAGTTCGACTTCGGTTTCACCTTCTCAGGTATGTCAGGAAGGTATAAGGATGATACGGGTACTCTTACCTATACGATTCCGAAGAACTATCCTTCTGAGCTTCTGCCAGTAGAAATCAGAATAGCTTCTAACACCATCAACCCAGAGAATTGTGATGTGGAGGTAGGTTCTACAGTAGAAATCGAAGAAGGCCAGGATTGGAACTGCTGGTTCTTAAAGAAGTTTGACTCTGCATCTGCTCTTGGAGTAAAGCAGACAATTACTCTCAAGAACATCAGAAACAACAACAGTGGTGCTAAGGGTAGCTTCTACGTGAAAGTAAAATATGGTGGTGGTTTGCAAACTTTTGCATTCACCTACTAATAAAGAATTAGCAAAATACAAAAGTTAAGAATCATATATCTGTAAGAGAGGAGGGAAGGAAGTTGAGAATACTTCCTCCCCCTTATTTTAGTTATTATAAGACATTATTATCATTTACTATTATACAAATTTGCGAAGACTAGACTAGACTGGTCGTTGGAATTTTAGTTGCCGAGGTGACTCACCTTCTAAGATTCCACGACTTTTTTTGTGCCCTGAAAATTCCACCCCCCGCCAGCCGTCCCACACCCCGCTAGGCGTCCCGACGGATTTGAAATCCGTCGTAAAAAAGGTTCGGCCTATCAAACCAGGGGATTTGTAATCCCCTAATCCATAACATATTACAGATCGAACTTTTAGTCCCCCATTGAATACGTGTATTTTTTAAATGACAGAGTAGTTACCCAGAAAGACCATGAGGCAGAGTAAGATAATAACTTTCAAAGCAAAAAAAGCTCCCTATAAGTTCAGGCATCTATCGCCTGGCTTATGGGGAGAACTTGTATCTGATAATTTTATGATTTCAATTGATGCAATTGCTCATGGGTTAAGCCCGTCAGTTCCATGATAGAGTCATCATCCATACCCTTTAATAGCATTTTCTTCGCTATATCAAGACTTTTGTGATAACTACCTCTTGCTTCACCTTTGGCAAAACCCTTAGCTTCACCCTTGGCAAAACCCTTAGCTTCACCTTTGGCAAAACCCTTAGCTTCTCCTTTGGCAACACCTTCATCAATACCATTCATATAATAGCTCATTAAGACACCATAGTAATCATCGGCGGCCTTTAAGCTTTCATCATATTTCTCTTGCTCTTCCTGACTCAGACAGCGGGAATCTGCCAGTTCAGCAAGACGCTTGAAAATCTTCTTCTGTGCCGTAAACGGCATTCTCTCTAATGCTTCCATATGCTTTAATACATAAATCCATTTGTCAAAATCACTTTCACATTCTTCAGCCTTCTTGTCAAAGAAAGGAAGAGACAAGTAGATGAAGTGAAGATTGTCGGAAAAGACATCTTGACTTCCTTTTTCATACAAGGCTACATCGGTTCTGAATTTCGACACTGCATTGTCCTTTGGCATGAAATTCATGAGGCAGACGACATAGACGGGCATTAACTGATAGAGAGCAGGTTTCTGCTCGATTGTCTTTTTCCGCTGCCCGACAATAGCCTTGCTGGCATAATAGATGGAGCGATTGACAAAAAACGGCACCCATCTGTTCTGCATCTCGACAATGAAATGATTTCCATCATCGGTTTCACAATAAATATCAAAGATGCAGCCACGCAAATCTTTTGAATCTGCCAGTTGCTCTTTATCCTTGAAGGTGACATCCCTGATATGCATTTCGTCAACCAACAAGTCGTTCAAGAAACTAATCAGCAAATCCTTGCTGAATTCTTGCCCGAAGAGGCGTTTGAATCCCCAATCGGTGAAGGGGTTAATATATTTACCCATGGCAAAATATTGAGATAATTGATATCTGATGGCAAATTTACGATTTTTCTCTGAAAACTCCAAGAAAAAAATGCAAAAATTTGAAAAACCATAGAATTTACCTCTATTGGATAATAAAACTATTCCGCCTCACCGGATATGTCGTTCATCCCCCGCCAGGCGTCCCACACCCTCGCCAGGCATCCAACACACACCGCTAGGCATCCCACCCCCTCGCTAGGCGTCCCATACACCGCCAGGCGTACCATACACCGCCAGGCGTCCCGACGGATTTGAAATCCGTCGTAAAAAAAGGTTCGACCTATCAAACCAGGGGATTTGTAATCCCCCTAATCCATAACATATTACAATCTCCCTGCTGCGGATTGCAAATCCGCAGAACATAAATAGGTTAGGTCATTTTTTAACGACGGATTACAAATCCGTCGAAACGCCTAACGGGAGGCTACGAAAACTTAGTCCACACCTATATTATAACCCAAACGGTCTTTTCTCGTTCCATCTATAAAGGTATAGTAGTTGCCAGTCGGGGTTTCTGTAAATGAGACTTCCGTATAAGTGAAATCGGAATGAAGCCTGTGCAAAGTGTCAAGCACGCGGCTTGGAACAACGATGTCTTTAGGCAAAGCATATCTCGTTTCTTTCCATCTTGTGTCAATGCTGTTTGAATCGAACGAAACAGACTTCAACACTCCGTTGTGCATGATGAGATATTCGTCATAGCCCATATCGTTTACATACCCGAGAACAACAGCAGCACTGTAACGCTCAGAAATCCAGTCTATATCGGAAGATAGTGGACGCACATATGCGGAGTTGTTCAGTTCATATCCGCATGACTTAATAACCGTGCCTTCACTGTCGATAACAAGCGTGTGGAGGCTTGGTATGGACGAGTCATTAGCAAAGACCGAATCATAAAGAAGATAACACAGCTCATAGTATGTGCCGCTTATGCAAGCCTGTGACACTTCATTTATCTTCCTAAACTCGTATTTGGTAGCATTGGGGACTTCCTTAAAAAAGCTCCACCGCACGGCATCGGGCAAATCATTAATGGCTGACAGGGTTTGCACAGTGCGGTTCCACACGTTATCCACGTATGCCACAAACAATTCATTTCCTGCCTTGTCCTTGGAATAGACCATCGTTTCCTGTTGCCCTGTGTGGCGGTAAAAGTCAGAACCCGTATAAACGTGTTCTATAGTGTTATCTCCGTAGCGACTATTGAAGTCTTGAGCTATTACCTCTGGTAATACCGTCGGATTTTCATTCTCAGAATTGCATGAAACCAGCGTAAACGCAGTTATTACAAGCAATCCACATACAAACAAACTACTTATTTTTGTCATTCTTCCTCTATTTTATTTTTTCTTTACTAATTTTGATTCCGCCAAATTTCTACCTATACGGTTGAAATTACCCAATACGCCCTGAAAGGGCAGAAGCTCCTAGCCCAGGGC